>ULUK01028347.1_pt1 | contig 17683 bp, 22 predicted proteins | sample 1958451 | NCBI WGS metagenome assembly ULUK01 (sample SAMEA4835758, study PRJEB28245) | human gut metagenome | biome: gut microbiome; material: fecal sample | place: Denmark | collected 2008
GTGTTGAGCGCTTCAACAAGCGTTTCGGCCGTAAGTAATTACTGGTCTTTTCAGCGCCGTCTCCTTTGGGAGGCGGCGTTTTTTGTTGTTATGCCGCACAAAAGCTCTCTTTCTGTAATTTACACGCCGTTCCCTTATTTTGAACACATTTGAGCGCTATTTGTAAAAGTTACGAAAAAACGATTAAAATAGAGGAGTTTTCTTCTCTACTACACCACTACTACACCAATTTTCTATCTACACCACAGCGGTGCACTCACAGACCGCACAAAGCGTAGCAATCAAGTCCGATTTTGAGTCTTAATCAATAGAGCCCTGATGTGACAATCCAGTGACTCACTAGTAGAAGCATTAAAATTGAAAACCGTATTTGAACCGATGTGCCAAGCAGCGGCTGCAGGAGGAGATAAAATAAAATGCTAAAAAATGGGGTACCAGTCCAATTACGGATTGATACCCCATTCGTTTTTATTCTGCTATTGAGTCCAATACAGCGTTGACAACATCCAGACCAATCTGCCCAGGAGCACTTGAATCTCCAACGCTTGCAAAAGTCATGACGGAGCCAAACACCTCTCCACACAATCGGCTGATAATACCAAGCTTGCCCATGCTGATTGCGATAATAGGAGTAGCAAAATATTTGTTTTTCATTTCAACCGTAGCGGCCAGTAAAGTCAACACATCTATGCTGTCGTGCGGCATAACTGCTACTTTCGGTAAATCAGCTCCGACCTGTTGCATTTTAACCATACGAGAAATGAGATCACTTTTATCAGGCGTCTTTTGAAAATCGTGACTTGAACATACAACAACCGCCCCTGAAGAATGCGCATTGTCTATCAACTCACGAATATCATTTCCGGCTGTAAAGAACTCAATGTCAATAAGGTCGGCACAGTCAGTATCTATTACCGTGTTGATGAAATCCAAATATTCTTGGTGAGTTAAAGATACCTCTCCACCTTCTGTCTTGGTACGGAGTGTTACCAGCAAGAGTTTATCCTTCAGCGCTACACGAATCTTTTGCAAGCAAGACACCACAGAATGCATATCATTGCATTGCTCAAACCAATCAACGCGCCACTCTACACAGTCAATACAAAGCTCGGAGAACTCAAGCGCGCGTTCTAAAATCTTTGATTCAGATGTTTCCACGATTGGAATTATGACTTTTGGTCTACCTTCTCCAATATGACAACCTCGAATAATAATGGACATAATATACTTCCCTCCTAGAATAATAATATCAATGTCCATTCACATTGTCAACCAGCTCAATATCACTCGGCTCTACATAGCCCGATACATTTACTGAAATTAGATACTTGCCGATGCTACTCTCAAGATTCGTCACTCGATAGCGTCCATTTACAAGTTTCCCATCAAAACGAACCCCATGTAGCAGGCCCACAGATGCCATCTGCAGCCAGCCCATGTCCCTTCTGATACTCAATCAGCTTCGCCTTGGTATTCGCGCCAAAAATGCCATCAGCCTTAACACCCAGATGCCGTTGCAGTACAGTTACAGCATAAGAAGCGCCGTTCGTAGCATCTTTCGCACCCTGTCTAATAGTCGGCATAAGATTGGCTACACTGATATATTTCGTGCCGGATTTGCTGATCCAGCGGCTACGGGTGGTACGCACATCAACATGAACAAAGCCACTCGTAAGCACAGCACGGCTATAATATCCAATACCACCACTCTTTGCAAAGTAAGGCAGGGAAGATACATACAGTGCAATCCGAATCGGGTCAACGCCTTTGATCCAGATATCAGCGGCTGTACCAAGGCAATGCTGGCTACGAGGGCTTCCCCCGATGGAGATATTATAGGCAGGAGTACGATAACCAGAGTTGATATGGACAGGAGCGCCAAAGTGAGTGCGAATCTATTCCAGCACCTCAATCAGCTGGCTATCGACCAGAACTGTATCACTCTTATCGGAGCAGGAGAACTCATAGACGGAAAAATGAGCCGACACCTTTTTATTCCAGTCCTTCTTCATAGAGTATGTAATAATACCCATTTCATCACACCTTCAATTCTTTTTGAACTCGTCCTTGATTTTATCGTTCTGGATGTCCATCTCTTTGACAGCGGCCTCAATCATGGTCTCGATGGTCGGAGTGATCTTCACGCCCAGACGCTCCAGAGCTTCCATAACGTATTTCTTCTTGTCTGCCTTTTCGATAGCGCCGGTTGCGCCCAGCTTCTCTGCAGCACGAACAGCAATCTGTACCAGCTTGTACACACCGATCTTCTTCAGATAGGGGATACCATAGGCCATAAAGGCAGTGCCAGCGCCAGCGATAACCAGGCGGACGATAACGGAAACCAGCTCATTGATAATATCAATCATAATAAACCTCCAAAATAAAAAGCCCGGGACACGCGGTCTCGGGTTAGTTCGTAATATTCTTTGTGTTGTTCTGACCATCGATCAGATAGTTCTCAAGTGCAGCCTTGGCCTCCTTCATTGGCTCGATCGCATTGCCGTCGATACCGTGACTGAGGAGTGCAAGCAGAGCCTTCATGGTGACATTGTTGCCCTGCTCACTGTGGCCGATACGTTGTTCTGCTTCGAGGATCTTGCGGTCATGTACTTCCAGCGTAATACTGTTTTCTTTCTGGTGCTCTTCTAATGAGACCAGCTTGGATTGAAACAGGTCGAGCCTGTCTTTATCTGCACCTAGTTTTCTATTGATCTTCTCAAGCTCTGTATCGTGGGCATTCAGTCGCTCGTTCTGCTTGTCATCCGGGGCTTTCGCATGATTGATTGCCTTGATGATAACAGCGATAGCGGCTGAAATAGCGGTGATGCCACCACAGATACTCAGCAACATAGTCTACAGCTGCTGTATGGTAAAAGAATAGACGTGAGGTGCGGCATTCAAACTTCCTATCATGTCTTTTCACCACCATTCATACCACTGTCTGTGTTTTTGGCTTTCAGTGTTTCATTGATCGCAGTTAGTTGTGTAACAATAGCGTTCAGTGCCGTCACGATTTCTTTGCCTGTTTCGTCTAATAACAGCGGCTTTAAGATTTCCTGCGCCATAATTCCTCCTTTCAATTGACAAATTCCTATCAACGTGATATAGTGAGAGCAGTACAAACCCTCCATCGGGCTAGTACAACCTCATTTCTATGAGTTGTTGCATGAGTTAGAGTCTCTGTGATGTAGCCATCGTCACATGGGCTCTTTCTCTTTATGTGCGTTTTCCGCCATCACATACAGTACGCCAATGATAATGCGGGCGCTCTTCATGGAATAGAACGTAACGTAGCCAGTCATCAACAAAAATGCACAGCAGCGCAAGGAAGAACCATAGCACTGTAAACGGCAGGCAGATTTGACCCAGCAGATTGAACGGCAGAGAAGAGTAGTCCCAGATATGTAAGCCAAGCATCAAATTCAGCGGGATACCCACCACAAGCTCCATGGCGGTCACAAAGAGCGCTCCAATACCAGCCTGTTTCCAAAGCGGCATTTCCCAGGGAATATAGTTGTTCAGTCCACCAATCACAAAAAAACAGATGCCGCCAACAACAGCCATTGTCCAATGAGAGTGCCCGCGCCACAGAATTTCAATGCAATAATAAAGGCACCCTCCGATCAAAAAGAGGATGCCGCATTTGATTAGTTCACGAAGTTTGTTGCTCATCAATGCCCTCCTTTACCCCTGTATCGATCGTTTCATCTGTGGTATCAGATTTATCAGGACTTTCAGGATTCTCAGTAGAATCATCAGCACTACCATATACGATAGCGATAGAATCTACTTCTTCACTTGTCGTACATGCTTTGATGCCAATCTCCAATTCCTGTTGATGTGAAACGAATGGTTTTACATATAAACCAATTGCTAATGCCAAAGCGGCAAGATTGTCATAAGTCCACTCAGTACATTCATCACCAGTAGAATTCCATGTCAGTTTAAAAGGCTGCCCGGCGGCAGTAGAGATCTGATATAGGGCAAGGTTGCTTGTAAGCAAAGCTTGCTTCTCGCTGGTGACACTGTAATATTTGCCATCAGTCCATTGAATTGGATGAGATGCAAGATATTCAGAAAGACACATCTTACTTTCTTTAATTTTTGTTTCTTTATAGAGCTTTAGCTGTTCAAAAAGTTCTTCAGTGGTCGGCGGCTGTGGCACTTCCCCGTATTCATACACTTCATACTCCGTCCCGCATAGGCGGATGCCCCAGTAAGCTTCCCCGGGCTGTGCATTTTGGTTGTGCGCGTTCACAGCAGCCTCGATCGCGCTGTAATCTGCTGGCGTGCCGTCAGTCTCGGTCGGTACCGTGTACCCGGGGCGGATCATTGTTTCTTCCATTTTGAGATCTCCTTTCCGGGCGCTCAGATAATATAATTCTTGTCGCTCTACCACCAAGACGTACCCTTAACCGTTGTCACCAGCGTATTCAGCGGCAGCACGATGCAGGGGCGCAGACCATAAGAATCTTCGCGGTGGCGGCCTACACTGGAAAAACTACCATCCTTATAGAACGTATACATATAGTTGCCGTTGTGGGTTCGTTTGGAGCGTGTCCAGTATTCGTCATTCGCGCTTCGCTTGCTGGTGGCATCAGTCGTGTAGTCGAAGTAGTCCAGCTTTGCACCCTCCTGCGCCATCAGGCCATCCACACCCTGCCATGTATAAACACCCATCTCAACAGCGGAAAGCAGAAAGCACTTTCTCGAAAGGCCATTTGAGCCGGAAGAAACATTGGCTGAATTGTAATCAGCCTGCTTCACGTAGGGCAGATGCACGGTCATCAGGCGGTTTGCCACACTGGACTTGATATTTCCGCCCGGGTAGTTGACACACCAGTTGTCCAGCGCCCATCCTTCGTAACCGTAGATGTAGTTACTGCTATCGATCGCTGTTGAGCCTGCAATGTTCGTCCTCCAGAGCCATGCACCGTTGGCCGTGCTGTCGTACAATCCGCCGCCCGGAACGCCCTTGTGGACCAGCTTATACCAGTAGGTGTTGCCGCTCGGGTCTGCAATACCAAATTCCGTCCCCAATGCAAAGGAGCTGATGGGATTGCCACCGTCATAGAACTTTTTGGCCACGCCGTCCACGCCGATATAGCCCTTGTGCACTGGCCTTGCTACACCATCTATTCCAGTATAAATTTTTGAAACTGATTTGGCGCTTCCGCCAACTCCTGTATAAATCGCCATAATCAATCCTCCTTACGCATATACCAAAAGCACTGTACCGGTCGCAAGACTACTTCCTGCACCAGGGTCACTGGTTTGAGAGATAATGGTGGTTACACCCAGCCAACTTTTCAAAACATCCTTATTAACGTCCTTGATCTTCGTGCCATTGTCTGTGTAGCCTGCAATATAATTTAAATTTGAAGTTGTAAGACCATCGCCAGCGAAACCGATTCGAATTGCTTTGTTTCCATCATTGTAATCAATAACTCCCCCGTCTATATGCGCTGTAATAGTAGAACGATTTATACTTACACCTGGATAAGACGTTGTAGGGGAAACGCTTTGCTCATTGTTGGTGTATGTGCTGGTTTTAACAGTCCAGTCAGCATCCCAATCTGCATAAAGTCTATATTGACCACCACCACGAAGCCAGAATACTGCAACAGAGCCATTCCCCATTTGACTATATCCTGCTGGATTTGCGCCAGATGTTACCCAATTACTATCGTTATTCAAACAAATACTATTCGCATATGTTGTTCCCTAACCAAATGCAGTGACTAACAAGTCAAGATTTACAGTAAATCCAGCGCTGTGGGTACTCCAAGATGGTTTTGAGCCGCTATTTAGTTGGACGTTGCATTTGATATGGCGTAGTCCACCATATGGAATGGTATTCATACTAACAACCGGATACCATGTGTTTTGGTCAAGGCTCGTTAAATTTACCCACTGTGCTTTATCAAACAGTGTTTCAGTTGCAAAATTTGCAGTGCCATTTAGATTTGCTGTAATTGTAGCAGGTTGTCCTTCTGCTTTAATGACATCTAATGTACCATCGTCATAAGCAACCATACGAATATTATAATCTTTATAATTGGCACCAATATCTTCTGCATGAAAATCAACATATTTACCGACTTCTATAACACCATCATCACCAACTGCAGGAATTACATTCTAATAGCCTGTACTTCTCGAACTGACATCGTAACCTTTCAACTTCATTGCATTCAGCGCATCGCCACCCGGTTCAGGAGAACCAGCGTAATTGTGTGTATGTCCAGCAGCAGCATATAACGTATCCGTCATACTCTTGATCCAGTTCCATAAAGCAGCCAGCGGTCTGCGGGTATACTTCGTAGTTGCACTACCATCATCACTCGTAACTGTAGCGCCAACCATAACAGTGTCAGCATCTTCGACAGCGTCAGCACTCGTATCTAGTGTATCTACCAATTCGCCCAAGTCATGCGTATGATCGACAGGGGAGACACCCTCTGCGGCCAACTCTTCACTCGTCATTTTATCTGCTGTCGCCACATGGCCTGTATTATCAACACTGATGCGATATAATCCAGCCTGTTTTGCTTCGTATGTCGGGTGAGTGTAATTGTTAGCTCCAGCTTCAATACCATCCAGCTTTGCTTTATCAGCCGAGCTCATCAAACCATTGTTTTCAGTAGTAGCTACATCAGGGTCGCTTAAACTAGCAAGCTTCTTTTTTTCTTCTGTCGTATAATCGTTGCTGGATAGGCCGAATCCTTCGATTTTATCTACCTTTGTACCGAGTATAGCCTCGATCGTTTTCCAGAGGTGAACCGCACCCGCTCTGTCTAGCCAACTTTTCTTTTCATCATTCATCGATATGTGATCGCCTCCTTATAAAATATTTTTATTTGCGATGCGTTGTTTATATCAGTTTACGGAATTTAAAGATAAAATCTACCGTAGCAGTGCTGTCCCCACTAGTTACTGCATTCATAGAAGCCCTAATTTGTAATCGAAGATATTTTTTATCTGTTACATCACTTCTTTGTGTTCTTAAATAAATTGCTTGACTATTCGTGGCATGACCAGCACAGTGAAGCGATATTTCGTTTGAATTGCTGTCGTTTGTGATTCCATCGTACTATTGCATTACTCCACAATAGATATCTCTATAAATACTACAAACAACTGTTTGCGGAGCACAAGAAACTACATAGGTGCCACTTGGTAAATCTGCACCCATAATTCCAGTATCCTGCCACTCCGTAGTTAGTGTTAGTGTTTTTGTGATAGTGATAATTTCATCATCCATCTTACTCTTAATCCAGCTCCACAATGCACTTAGTGGCTTACGGTGATACCCGGCTACACTCGTATTCATCACAACTTCGTCAGAATCTGTGGGGGGGGGGTAAGAACCGTATTAAGGTTGGACGGAATGAACTCACTATCGACACCAATATTCATATTTCCTAAAGCCATAATTCGTACCTCTCTTTATACCGCTGTGGTATTAACTTTATACCAATTATCCTATAGTTCGGCATTTTCAGAGTCAGCTTTGACAGCACTTCTAATATAAATTCCATTGCCACAACCAAATGCGATTTCTATAGCTCTTGGTCCGCTTCCATCGTCCCAGCCATCAAAACCGATTACGTTATAAAATCCATAACCAGTTGAACCACTTGATGGTAATCCCAAAGCAGTACAGTGTTTTATTCCAGTAAGCACGAATTTTCCATAATAGTCAGATGGCTTTGTTGCAGTATTTCTTGTATCGGAAAGCCGCTTTAATTCACAAGCCGATTCATTCCCGCTATTCATTTCTCCTAACGCCATATTTTGCCTCCTTATAAAACGAATATTTTACTCGGTTCAGTAGAATTAAAACTCATATAAATCGAGCCAATAGGGTAGGCTTCTACCCCTACGATATTTAAGTCCCAGATTGCCATATTTCGTAATCCTCCTATTTTGTTTATGGAATGTAATAGTATATCAGCATATCTCCACGATTTGTTGGTAGTTCGGTTACCAAGGAGCTCGAAATGGTTAATTTATTTCTATCCAACAATTCGTAGCTAGTACCTTCCTGCCAAGCGCCTGTCATTGCGTGACCTATCGCGATTGCCCCATCTGGTAATGAAATATCAAGAACTGTCCAATTACATTCTCCAGTTTTATTTTTTAATTTTACTCCACTTATAGGAAGGCTTACACATCCGATTTTGTTTTTTAATGCTTCTGCAGAAGCGACTTTTTTAGTAGGATTTTCATTTGTTGAGATCTCTTCAAGTGATAAAACATCTTTGTATGACACTTTTTCACTTAGTTTATTATCCACCTGTGCCTTGGTATATCCCTCAACAACAGTACCGCTACCGCTATCTGTTTGTCCGCCGCCCTGCACGATATAATACTGAGCTGTAATCGCAGTCGTTGGAACTGATACAGCTCTCAGACGCACATATCCATCAAAGGTCTCCGGGTTTGCAAATTGAGCATAAGAGGCCACCTTTGCACTAGCCGGTGTCACACTGATAGAAATAACATCCTTTGAGGTGATCCCATCGATGTCGAGGTCAATATACTTTGAATATCGGTCCACCGTGTCGTCAGTAAGCTAACTTGTAGTCGGAATAGTCAGTGTGTGGATATTGATTGTATTTGCCTTTACCTTCAGCTTCTCGTCGATCTCATTCTGCTGGTAGTACCGCTCATCATGGGTGTGGTCGCTATCGCTTTTCTTAGATAACTTCACATTGACTTCATCTTCTGTATAATAGCGGTCATCGTGGTTGTGTTCTGTATTTGCTTTCCCCGCCAGAGCATCACCAACAGCTTTGGCATCTGCAGCGAAATTTTCTTTTGTCAAGGTCTTGTCCACCGCAACAGAATCCAGCTTCAACTTGTCCAGCTCAGTACGCACATTGGTCAGTCCGGCATCAGCCGATTTTGCGATACTCAGCGCCTCAGAGATCCTTGTACCAGTTACCTTTGCATCAGCAGCACGTCCAGATACAGTCAGTGTCGCATCTACCACAACCTGCGGTGTAGGCAGGGGATTGCCGCTGTCATCAACCATGCCACCAGTGATCGCATCGATTTCGTCATTCGTCAGTGCAGCCAGCAGTTCATCCGGGTGCGGGGTATCAATCGTGATATCGCCCGTCTCGCCAGTTGTCACTGTAGTCACACCACCGCCAGCGATTTTGATTTTATCCTGCGCCGTACCGTTCAGGATTAGATTGATATTAACTTCGCCATTGACTGCGTTTTTGTCGGCTTCCAGTGTGAATTTTGATGGGTTCAAAAGAATCCAGTCATCGCCGCTATAAACATACAAGCTGTCTGGACGCAGGTAGTAAATCTTATTAGACAAAGGAGCCAGCGGAAGCGAGCTTACGATCTCCAAGTCTTTGCTGATTTGAATTCGTCTTGTGCCGATATCTCGATAAGTGCTTCCAGTATCAGTACATACGATCAGTTGGCCGTCAATCACAGGAGCTTGATCCAGCTGAGATTGTGCGACCTCGCGTAATGATAAATTTGCCATACTCAACTCCTTTGCTTAATAAGATTCACCACACAGCGTCATTGCCATGTGGTGAAACAAATCAATTAACCATCAAGGGATTTCCATGTAATAGCGCCTTCCAGCACCTGCACACGGCCATCCATAGTGGTATTCAGACCATCTGCATAAGTCTTTGCACTAGCCAGAGCAGCATCAGCCTTGGTGGTTGCATCAGCAGCGGCAGTAGAAATCGCCTCATTCTTAGCAGCAGTCAGCTCGTCCTGAGTGGGCTTTGCATCCCAAGCCTTGCGCTCGTCAGCAGTAATGTGCTTCACAGCGTCCTTGATATGCTCATCCAGCTTATCATTAACGACCTTAACCTTCGCGTCTGCTTCAGCCTTGGTGTAAGCGTCCGGCACCGCAACATACAGACCATCTTCCTCAACGGTGATGCTGTTGTTGCCCTTGGTGGACACACGCACACTAACAGAGATCTTATTGTCATCAGAAACAGTGACCTCGGCAGTAGGAGTGACCACGCCAACATAGATATCGATCAGAGCGCCAACAGGGATCTTCACGACCTCACCAGTGGTGATAGTCAGTTCGATTTCGTGGGTCTTTGTGTTGTAAGTACCAGTCTTAACAACCAGATCCTTGCCCAGATTGATTACCAGTTCATCGCCGCCAAAAACGGGCAGCTTGATGGTACGGGTCTCAGCATCATAGGTGGGATCATGGGTCAGACCGCTCATCACGGTGGGAACAGGAGCACCGTTCTTTGCAACACTCAGAGTGCCAGTAGCAGGGGAGTAGGTGACATCCGTAACGAACAGACCTTCCTTACCCTCGGTTGCGGCGATTTTTGCATTCACATAGTCTGCCACAGCCTTGGTGGTGGGCAGATTGTCGTCACTTGCGTTTGCATTCGGAATCTCAGTTACAACGGGGCGATTCAGCTGTACAAATTCAGTGCCATTCCAGATATGGAAGGTATAATCAGTCATACGGATATACAGCAGGCCCTGGATCTGGCCGCTTGCAGGCAGAGCGCTCACCAGCTTGCAGCTCTTGGTGTACTCATCTGTACCCTTGAAAATCTGGCGTGTGTCTGTAATAAAATACAATGTGTTGGCATCTTTGGTAGTTAGCTTATCATAATTCGCTTTTGTACCGTAGCCAAAATTTACATTAGCCATCTTTGCCTCTCTTTCTTAAAACTCTTGCCAAACAAAATTTGTTGGCTCAACGTAAAAAGGCTCAATAGAAAAAAGCCCCGTGGCTTCGCTTTGTTGAACGATCCACGGAGCATATTTACCATTTTCGTCTTTCACCATAACGGTTTGACCTGCATAAGTGTCTTCCGTCTCATTTAATTGCTCGTTTGCTTCAGTAACGCTTGCAAAACAACGATTACGGGGACGAATCTTCTGAACGGATAGGTCGTCACGCACATACATAAACTCCGAGGAATCCTTTGTGATGATCATATCCCTGCCGTCCAACATTCCCAGCGCAATCGCAGCTTCAACATCTTCGGCGTTACCATATCCAAGCTTGGAATATTTAGCCTGTGCCATCTTTGCCTCCTTATAAAAGAAGCGGATGGCTTAGAACGGAACCACCCGCAAACTACCGTCTTCAGTTTCGACGCTCTCCTGAGTAATCTTGACCGCACTGCCGATCGGCTTACCATTAGCCAGCAGCTGCAGGGTATGGTCGTCATTGTAGCTCAGGTCGTCAGCCTTACCATCCAGAATAGCGTTGTTACGATCACTCAGTGCCTTAATCTGTGCATTCAGAGCGATAATACGCTGGTCAAGTGCTCCCAGAGCCTCATCAGGAACAATGTCACTCCAATTCTGGATAGGAACAACAGTGATCACGCCGGGACCAACCTTGCGCACATGCTGAACAGTTGCGCCATCTGTGTCCATTGTTACATCAACGAATGTCAGCTGGATCTGGATATCGCCCGGCTCATTGGTCAGGTTGGTGTCGATAGGCAGCTTATACTCCAACTTGTTCTTATAAAGCTCTTCTGATTTCTTCAGAATCTCTGTCTTATATCGCTTGCTGATGGGCAGAACGTATTCAAGCATCACGGTGAATTCACTCATGTCAACGCCTTTATATGTAGTGTCAGCCAGAAAATGGAGAGTATCCACCTGCTTACTGCGCTCCATAATGCGTTCCCGCTTGCTTACGGTCAGTGTATTATCCTCATTGATCAAAAAGGTATACATATCACACCTCCTTCCTGATGATATACAGATACTCGTCCTTTGAGATTTTGTGTCCGGCAAACAGATTGTCCAGAAGTTTATCCTGAATCATTCCGCCATTATACAGCCGATGCATACTCTCAACGAACTCGCTATACTTCCTCTCGTCACTCATAGCAGCCCTCCTTGAATCAAACTCAAAGTGTAAGCATCAATAATAGCCTCAGGCGTTTTACCACCCAAGGCTTTCAGCTGCTCATATTCATACAGGTCAATTTCCTGCAGTTCCACGGTATCATACTCGGGGCAGGGGATGAGATAATACCCGTCCACATGCCAGATATGACTGCCGTCACTGCTGATAATTCCCTGTGCATCATTCTCCGTGCAGTTCACCATAATGTCGTGCTTGGGCTGATACTTTACAAAGCGCAGGTGGTCAAGAGCATCGATCACCCGGCCATTTTTCAATACCTTGTAGTACACTCTCAACACCTCCTTAAACGCTGAACATCAGGCGGATACCCTGTTCATTATTTGCAGGGGTAAATCCGTAATATTCGCCAGTCACAGTCACAGACCAGAAATAGCTGCCATACTGAGCATTCGGGCTTCGTGTCCAATATGCAGCGGGATTGCCATTCTCGTCATTACAGATGCGACTGGTATTATCGGTCATAAAGCTGATTGCCGTACCTTCGTAAATATAGGGCTCGACATTCTGAGAGGGGAACAGTTCGGCCACAGAGGGCAGATAGAAATAACTATCCGCAGTCACAACTTCGCTGCTCTTATCGCCAATGGTGCTGCCAACCTTGACCTGTTTGATGATCTGTTGCCAACCAATCGGAAGAGCATTCAGAATACGACCGTCAAGGAATGTACGGATATTCGCACTTGCCCAGCCGCCAGTGTTGGTGGAGCCAGTATTCAGAGCCATCTTCTGTCCAAGCAGTCCAGCCTGAATAAAGCTGATAGAACAACGCTTGTTGGAATTGTCGCTCAGGTAATACTGTTTAAAGCCACATGCCTCGAAGGTGAAGTCCTCATGTGTCCATGCGGCTAACTTCCGGCAGGCAGCATCACCCAGGTCGGTATACCAGAGCTTGCCCCAGTAAATCGTGCCCTTTGCGTAACGCTCGTAAGCTCCGTCGTCTGCCTTAGCACAACCAAACACCAGAGTGGCGTTCGTCTGTGTGGTGCGAGTGCGGTTCAGCTGAATATAGCCAATCTCGGCAGCAGTGGTATTTGCCGCATAAACATGGATGCCATTTTCACCCTTGGTGTGGCGCAGAACGATCATGTCACGAGCACCCAGATGTGCGCCGGTGGTGGATTCAGTACCCCATGCAACCTTAGAGCCATTATTGACCCAGAAGCGGAAACCATTCATGCCGTTGGTCTGGAAGCACTGAGCAATCACAGAGTTTGCGGCAGAATCTTCGTCGATTCGATAGTCCAGCGCCATAACCCAGCTGCGGTCCTCAGACAACAGAGATACGCCGGTATCGACATAATTCTTGCCAGTAAAAATCTTCGGCTCGTTGAACAGAACTTTCTCTTCCACGTCGCTAAATGTGAAGTCGTTGCCCATCTTGATGGTGATAGCGTCTTTGTCAGAAACAACACTCTGCTCCAGATTCACCTTGGTCATGGCATAAATCTCAACAGGGCGCAGGTCACTCAGCTGCTTGTCTCTGAAATAGCCGCTAACGTATTCGCATATATCGTAAACAGCGTTGATATCCTTGTCGCCATTGACATAGCCGCCCTTGTCCCAACCGCTGAACAAGTAATATTTGTAAGCAGTCTCTTCGCTGGTATAGGTCGGTGTGTCGCCATCGTACAGAACCATAGAGCCATACGGAGCAGTTGTCTGCTGTAGAACAGCGCCGCGATTCATATAGCGTACACGATACTGACGCACGGATTCATCGTACACAGCAGTAACAGTCTGATTCTCAAAGACGGGAGTGAACTCGGTGTCCCAGCCGCTGAATGTAAACACCGTGCTGATGGTACTCGGGAAGGTAGGTGTCGGGATCGGATTGTCAGAACGGGTCACAGGGTCAACTGCACACTCACCCTTGTCGATGTACTGGATATCCAGAACAGCGCCATCCTTATTCACGAACTTCCAAGCATACTGGTTGATCATGGTGTTGTAAGTGATCTCCAAGTCAGGCCAGCGCTCTGTGTACAGCAGCTTCTCACGCTCACGGATGATGGGCACATGCACTTTGCCTTCCACGACAGAATGGTCAGTGTTGTAGCCATTTTCATCCAGACCGCTCATTGCGTACAGGCGATTCAGCAGAGAAGTATCAGCCAGTTCCCAATCAATGCCGGTGATGCGCACACGGTTCAGGTTGGTGCACTTGCCCAGCATATCTTTCAGATCGATGGTTGCACACTTCTCAACGGTCAGGGTTGTGATGTTGGTGTAATCCTCAATGGTCAGATCAGTTAGGTAGTTCAGGTTCTTTGCGGTCAAACTGGCGATTGCAGGCAGGTGGGCGATTTTGATCTTGCCGCCGCTTGCAAAGGAGACACCGGTAACACCAGAGCCGTCAGCATAGAACTCGGTCAGGCTGGTGCATCCGGTCAGACCAATAGATTTCTTCAGGTTCGGCACGTTCTGCAGGTTCAAATGTTCCAGCAGAGTATTGTTACCGACAGCGAAGTCAGTCATGTTCGTATTCTTATAGCCGCTCACAGCGGAACCAACTTTCAGCTCAGTCAGCTTAACACCGTGGCTGAAGTCAACATAGCCGGGATAGAAGCCAGAGATATCACCAATGCTCTGAATGATAGAAGCGTTATAGATGTAAACTTCAGTATCGTTCATTGCGGTGATGGGGCATTCAATCGTGTAGGTCTGTCCGCGCTTGCCACGCACCTTTACAGGGTTAGAGCCATACAGAACAGAGACATAGGTATCAGCGTAAGGTGTGATATGGAATGTGCCGTCCGGTTTCACGCCAGTCCAGTTGGTGGGAGTATAGCCACGAATGGTCATATCATCACTGGTTGCGGCAGAACCGGAATACTTTGATGCCATGTACTTTTCCTGATAGCGCTGGAACTGCCGACGCTGGTGGCGCTTGTTGCCGTGCATCATGGGCAGATAGCTGGTGGTATTGATGGTGGGATCTTCGTAGGTACGGAAGTATTTGCGCCGCATATCCATGATCCAAAGCTTTTCGGGCTTCACATCCTGATATTCCTCGAACTTTTTCAAGATACGGGTCGCACTCCATGCCAGCGCATTCTCGCGGTTGCGGAACATTGCTGCCATCTCATCTGGGAACAGGTCACGCAGCTTGCACCACAGCTTTGAGTCAGCAGCGTTAAACACATTCTTTGTACCGACGGTATCAGTGTCCTCGTAGCCATAAGTTAGAGTTAGACCACCCTCGTTATCATTGCCCATGGCGGTATCGTTATCGTAGTCAAAGCAGAAGTCCCAGTGAACCAGATCGCTAGTGTGCGGGAACACGTTCTTTGCACGGTTATCAACCATGGTGTGGCGCTCAGTAAACAGATAATGGAAAATAGCAGAATCCAGATCGAAGTGATCCTTGAAATGCGCCTTGAATTCCTCATCATCTGCATTCACCACCCAGTTTTGAGCTGTGATCCACGCCTGTTTGCCGTCCTTAATCTCTTCCTCAGTGCAGGCAGGGTTGCTGTAACGGAACTCAAAGGAATGGTTGCCGTCCCAAGTTTCCTGTGAGAAATCGCCACTCAAGAAGCGGGTCTGCTCATCGGCGTTGTTGTCGATCTCAACGATAAATTCCTTGTGGTTCTCAGGGTCCATGCCCATCGTATTGCTGTTCTTCTTAGAGTTGCCAATGTCGCCGCAGGCATAGAAGTGCCACTGACCATCGTTAAATACAGTCGCATTGGTGGTATCGGTCTCCTGAAGGAACACGACACAGGGATAGAACGCCATGGTATCACGCACTTTTGGATTATCCTTCTTGGCCTGACGCACATATGGGTTGAACTCATTAAACTCGTCTGCCAGCAGGGCGTTATTTGCATTCTCAGAGGAAGCAACATTGACTTTGATGTTAAAATACTTCTCAGGAACGCTGTTTTCGGTCAATGCATAGGTGTCGCCGGTAGTGTCGTCACCAAACGTAAAGCCACCCTTGCAGTTAATGTCAATGTTTCGGGCAGATGCGCCATAGTGGTCGGAGCTGGTGCCTTGACCCTTATGGGAGCCGGTAGCAGTCCAGTTATCTTCCTTAGCACGACCATTCTTATAGATCTGCTGGATCGTAGTGTTTGCGACTTCGTTCTTCTTGCCGGTAGTAAAAGTAGGTGCGGAGATCTTGATGATACGCAGATCGGGGCACTTCTCTGCCAGCAAGTCAGGAGTCAGTTCGCCGCTTGCGTCCGTAATGTCGTTGCGCATGTAGCGAGAAACCATCTCTTCGGCATTCTTCGCATCAGCAATAAAGTTGTCCAGAATCTCATCATCCGTCAGATTCATACCGTAGCTCTTCATGCGGTACACGATAACGTCACAATCGTTAGAGCCAATGGTAATGCCAACTGGGGTAGCCTGTGTAAAGCTGTCGCTGGTGTCATACAGTTCAACACGGCAGGGGATACCATCACACCACAGAACCATCTCGCGGAACTGCTTGTCCGGCAGAATATTGAACTCGAACTCAAGGAAGTCGTCCTCACAGATGGGTAGATCAATACTGTTCTGGTGGCTGGTCAGCGTAACTTTCTGAGCCTGAATGTTCAGACCAACACCGCCATTCAAACAAGTTACAGCAGTAGCATCATAGTTGCGGACGTTCGTGGTCTTAAACACCAGCTTGAAATTCTTGCCGCTCTTCTTTGCATCGTCTGCGAAAAGCTTATAGCTGATGGTAGCAGTCGTACCAGCCTTGACACAGAAGTAGGTGTCGCCATCTTCATCGATCTGGTAGCCACCGTTCACCCAGTCAAAGTTGTCGCTGACAGTCATCTTGTTGCTGCCGGAACTCCACAGACGGTTCACATCTGCATTGCTGCGGCCAGCGGGGTTAAAGTCCAGCATCAGGCCAGTCTTAACGGGCTCAATGGTAATACCAAGGTCTTCAATCTTTGCAGTGATGCTCTTAATGGTAGCGCCGCAAGTAATGGTCAGAGTGTGGGTGCCAATATCAGAAGATTTAAAGCTCCAAGTCTGAGCAGTACGGCCAACAGTCAGTGTAGAAGTCTTAATACCGTCAACTTCGAGCGTAATGTTTGCAGTAGAAGAAGCCGGGTTATAGACAGTGTAAATAATGCCGGTGGTACTGTACTGCTTTGCGGTGAACTCCTTTGTGGCGCAGCTGATAATCGGTGTGTTATTGCCTTCCTCTGCCCACATGATATCTTTGTAAATGGTGTTGCTGGTCACAGCTTTGCCATTGATATTTGCAGTCATGGTCACTTCCAGCAGGTGAGCGCCGTGTCTCTGTGCCGGGATTGCATAGGTCATCTGTCTGCCGGTAACCGCAGTTGTAACGCTACCAAGCTTTTTGCCATCCAAAGTAAAGGAAACGTCCTTATTGATATTTCCGTATGGAGTAAAGCGGAAAGTAACTTCACCACTATAAACCAGAGAATCATCGAAAATACTCTCCAGATAAAACTCAACGATATTGATATTCCAAGTCTTTGAGCCCATGCTGCCAACGGAGTCAGTGACCTGCAATTTGATCTTATTATCACCATTGTGCAGATATTGGGTGATGTCAAAGCTATTCTTGCCCTGATAAACAGTCGTAGTAGCGACCTTTGTGTTGCCAACGTACCATACGCCGGTAGCATCGCCCGTGTCTTCGCCAGAGTTATCCACAGAAGTAAAGTTAAACTCGACAGTTGCGGTGTCGCCCTTGACAACAGCGATAGAAGATTCGCCAATACGCTCAATAGTGATGGTAGAGGTGCTGCCACCGCCACCACCGCCGCCTTCAATAATGACAGTTGTCTTGAC
>ULUK01034961.1_pt1 | contig 17659 bp, 19 predicted proteins | sample 1958451 | NCBI WGS metagenome assembly ULUK01 (sample SAMEA4835758, study PRJEB28245) | human gut metagenome | biome: gut microbiome; material: fecal sample | place: Denmark | collected 2008
CTACAACTTCGTCTTTTTGTCAATCTTTCGTTTTATATGCTGATACTACATTTTGTATAATTTTACAATCTATCGGGACAAAATCGACTTACGACATTGCGTTTTAAGGCGTTTTTATTTTTTAAGCATATACTTTTATGCCTCAAAAATAGCTATTTCAGGCATAAAAAAAGAGGTAGGATTGCTCCTACCAAAATTTATTTAAATAATTTGTTGAATGTATTTTTTCCGATTATTCCATCTACAGATAATCCATTTCTTTTTTGAAATTCTTTTACTGCAATTTCTGTTGCAGGTCCAAATATTCCGTCTGCGTCTATATCAAATGAATGACATACTAACATTGCTTGAATTAAATATGTAATATTACCTTTTGCACCTTTGCGAACATTTATACAAGCGTTGTAGGTGTTAGTTCCAAATATTCCATCGACTGCTAGTTTACTTCCAAACTGTTTATTTAATTCTGTTTGTAATCCCTTCACCAATGCCTTCTTCGTTTCGTTTCCATAGATATTATCTACAGCAATATTTAGTCCATATCTATCATTTAGAGTTGCTTGTATTTCTGCGACGTTGCCTTTTTGAACGTTTTCTTGTGGTTGAGGTATAATTTCATTACTTGACTCAAAATTTGCAATCTCATCGAATGGAAATTTGTCTCCTGGGCATGAGGTTGCACATACATCTCTATGAGCCTGTACTGTTGTTATATTGTACTTATTCTTTAAATATGCAACTAATTCTTTTCCTGCTTCTTTTTGAGCTTCTGGCATATCTTCTTCCATGTAGTTACCTTCAAAACATACTCCTATTGAATTATAGTTTGAGCCATATGCATGAGCTCCAACTTTATCTTCTGGACGAAGTCTATATACTTTTCCATCTTTTCTAACTAAAAAGTGATATCCAGCACCGCTCCATCCATTGTTTAGATGCCATCTATGAATGTCCTCGGCAGAACAATTCTTTGCGTCTGCATGATGTAGAATTATCCTTTGTGTTGCTTTTCTTGTCGACATATCTTTAAATTGTAAGTTAGTTTCAATTATTTCCATAATTATTTATCCTCCTTATTAATTAGATTCTTAAACATTTCGTACAGACCTGTAGAAGCTAAGCCGCTAAACATTCCTGTTAGTACTACTTCTACATTTATACCATTCAAGTTCATTAATACATTAATTACTAAACCTAATATTAGCATTATTAGTGGTATGTATTTGTTTGGTATAAAATCAAGGCTATTTTTTATAACGTAGCCTACACATAAACATATTCCTACAACTACTATACTAAAATATTGTGTTAATACTGATATATCCATAATTACAATTTCCCCCTATTATTTTATTTAATAATTAAAGCTATAACAGCACCAACAATCGCACCTACAATAGATAAGATTATTTTGTCTCTTATAGCTTTTTTAACTTCTTTATAGTCTTTTGCTGGCTCATTCTCTATGTTGCCAACTCTTGTGTCCAATTTATTTACATCCTCTCTCATTAACTTAACTTCTGTTGCAATTTCTTTGATAGAATATGTAAGTTCGTGGATATCTTCGAGTTTGTTATTTATGTCTTTAAATTTGTCATCATGTTCGTCTAATCTTTTTGTATTAGACTTGCTTCTGTCCTCAACCTCCTGAAGCTTGATTATATCTGACTTTTCCATAGATTATTCCTCCACTTTTTCTTCTGTTCTTGCTGTTGTCTCCTCTACTATGTTGTCAGTTTCTTCTGTATTCTCTATTGCTTCTACATAAACTTCTTCTACTTTTAGCACTAATGAGCTATATTCTTCATCACTAATCTTATTCATTGCATAGAATATATTTAGCTTGTTCTCAATTTGCTCTTTCTCTGCATAATATTTCTTTTCAATTAATTTTAATAATAAATCTGATATTCTCATAATTACACCTCTTTCTCTAAATCACTCTCTAAATTATCTAACAATAAAGCACTTGTCTCTGTTGTATTTAGCAAGTTCTCTATATTGCTTAATCTTTCGTTAATTTCTTTATCTTTATTATTTAATATTGTTTCAATATCTTTCTTATAGGTTATATCTAAAGTTGCTAATTCGTTATCCACACTTATATTTGTTATGTTTTTATATGTATGTAATGCTGTGTCAATTACTTTTTGTTGCTCTGGAGTATATGGTATTATTTCTTCTTCTGCCAATTCATATTCCACTATAACGGGTCTTCCAGCGTTCTCACATTTGTTTAACCAATCTTTAAATTCGTCAAGTGTTGTAGAGATTCCATTAGATACATATATTCTATCTGTTAAATTATTGTTTGCAATTCCAACCGTATCTTTAATAGCATTAACTGAACCGTAATCTTTAAAATAATTGCTTAATAATTGACTTCCTCGTTTAATTCCTTTTTGAGTTTTTCCAAATACTTGATAAGTACCTAAAGTACTTACAAAAAGGTTGTCACCACTGCTTAGTAATTTAATTTGCGTTCTTATATTGTGTATTCCATCTTCTGCAAGATAACTACCTTCATAAAGTTTTTGTCCTGGCTCTAGTGGAAATATCCAAGAATTGGATTTATATTTTTCCAATTCAGTTGGAACAATGCCTTTAGAAATTTCTGCTTGTATTTTATATCTTTTAAAAATCTTATTAAATGTTGTTTGGTCATTTGGATAAAACGAAAAGAAAGGATATTGGCTAGTACTTATGGAATTGCCTACCTTTTTTCCATTATAAAGTAGCCAAATTCCTTTGCCGTCCCAATTTTTTCCATTGCCTGTGACTCCAAAATTTATTCCAGTCATATCTATGCTTTTATCATTATCCTCTATTGATAGGACCAAATTATTATTTTCAAAATTATTCAATAACTTGATATACCCATATGTTGAGCCATTATAATCGTCTCTATTATCCGACAATATATTCTTTCCTGTTTTTCTTATTTTTAATGAATTATAAGGAATATAAGATAAACCTATGTCTCCTTCATTTATCATTATTTTTATTTTTGCATTAGAATAAGTTGAACCAGCTTTTATGATGAATGATAATTTAATATTTGTATCTTGTTCCAATGTAAATTTCTGAGTTCTATATGATTGCACATAATTTACAATTACTTTATTGTTATTTGATGTGTCAGCTACAAAAAATCTATCATATTCTTCATTAATCTTATTCAAGCCCCATACAGATACAGAATAAGTTCCTTTTTTTAATAAAATATTTTTAATTTCAAAGCCATCTGAAAAATCTCTAGTTGCCACTCCGTCTAAAATTATTTCACTTGTATTTTTTGTATATGTTGCAGTTATTCCATATGATTTTACTTTACCTGTATTAGGAATATAGTACTTATTTATTTCTCCAGTAACATTCTTAATTTCACTTGGAAAGTCTGGTGACGGAGATACTCCATGTTTTTCATATGATGTTGCTTCGATTCCATTTTCTAGTTGTGGTTTCCAACTAAAATTATTCAATGAATTACCTGCTGCTGTAAATATTCTTAATCTATAAGTTCCTTTTTCTAATTTGAATGTTATTGAATTGCTAGTGCTTTTCGCACTTAATTCAGTTCCTTGCACTGTTGAAAATGAACCATCAGTTTGTTTTTGTTGTATTAAAATTGATGGCGTACTTGTTCCAGTTCCTATATCAAATATTCCCCCCGTGTTTTTAGATAATGTATATTGTCCTGTTTCTGTAACCTCAAATGTTTCACTGTATATATTTAATAACCCGCTAGCAGTTCCATCTAATGTTATAATTCCTTCTTTTATAGAATATGTAACACTTTGAGCAAGTGTTGAATCGATATTTTTAAAGTTTAATTTATTTTTTCCACTTCTAGTTTCTTGCCAGCTTCCGCCATTGATTTTCCACTCAAATGGCATATTAGAGCTATCTTCAAGATGTATGTCATTGCCACTTGCTTGTCCTTCTGGTATTTGTGCTTTTAACAGCTTGTTTTCTTCTTTTAACTTAGCAATTTCTTCATCAGTTTCTGCTTTGTTTTGCTGAATATCATTTGTATTTTGTTCTATGTTACTTGCATTTTGTTCTATTTTTTCATTTTGTGTTGTTTGTTCTTGCTTTATTGTCTCTATTTCTGTTGTATTTTTACTTGTTGTTTCTTTTAATTTTGTTATATCTGTTTTATTATTTTCATTGTCTGTTTTTAATGCATCTACATTCTTACTTATTTCAGTGTTTGCTTCTTCGACCTTACCAGCTCTCTCATTAAAACTCGTTATTTGTTTTATTACCTCTGCATCATCATAATTTTTTAAAGCATCTAATTTTTCTTTATACTCATTTGTAAAATCATTTGTAGATAAATCTTTACCTGCTTTTTTATCTACTTTTCCATATAATTTTTCATCCATAATATCGTTGTTCTCATTTGCAACATCTATATTGTAATTTTCATTTTTAGCAGGTTTTTTTAGATTATAATGTGTTGTATATTCAGCCATTATATGCACCTCCTCCAAGTTCCGTTTATATTTTGCCATGTAACAGCACACTTCCAAACGGCATTTATGTTTATCCAACATTTTGCACGTTTCCAACTTCCGTTTACATTATTTCTTAATGTCTTTTGATTGCCTTTTAATGTAATCGTACATGTTTTCGAATTTGTATATCCACCGCCAGATACAATAAAAGTAACAGTTAATGTACTCCTGTTACCATATAATTTATAAATTTTATCTAAATTGGTATCTGAAAAAGAAATTGAGTTCGTTCCTGTTGTTACATTTGTCCTGGTCAAAATAGAATTATTTCCTATTTTCATTTCCAAATTTAAAGATAATGAAGCTGGATTTGTAATTTGAATTGATGTACTGTCTCCATGATGAAAATTTGGAGCTGAGCTTATTCTTGCTATATCATAAGTTGAAAACGATATTTCATTACTTTCTGTAGATAAGCCACTATCACTTCTTGTACATTTTATTTTTAATTTATATGTTGTATTAGGTTGCAAATTTTTTATTTTAAATGTTCCACTTTTTTTGTCACTTGCAACATTTTCTGCATATGTAGCTGAACCAATCCATTCTCCGCCATTTAACGAATAACCAGTATAATTTCTTGCATCTGATACGGCCCAATAAATTTCAACTTCATTTAGTCCTCTGCTATTTACTTTAAAAGCTGTAATACTTAAATATCTTGGAATAGAGTCTAAACTCCAACTCTGTTCTTTATCAATGTTGTCCGAACGAACATATATACCACCATGCATTTTTACAGTAAGACTCGGTGCATCATTTTGATTAATATCTAAATTCCCAGAGGCTAACACATCACCAGTTGTGACCGGATGAGAGTCACTTCCTGAATATACATTCTGTCCATTAATTTCTACTGTTTCGTTGTGATGATAATATATAGATGAACTTCCACCAACAGCAGCTATTTTATACCAAATATTTCTTATGTTTTTTTCTGCACTTATGCTATTAGTTCCCCATTCGAATCTTAAAACTCTTCCTTGGTATCCTCCAGAATCGACACTTCCACTTGTTGACATCTGCTACACCTCCTAATTAAAATATTGAAGATATATGTCTCCATTACTTCCCCCAGATGGTGTTGACGTTCCTTTTGTTATGGTTTTTTGTTTACCATCTATCAATGCTTTTAGAGCTTTTCCTTGTGCTGCACTTAAAGCATTTGTAGTCGATGTACTTGTTAATACATTTTCTACTGTTGTTTTATTTGCACCTGTTGCAATTCCATCTAACTTACTTTTATATGCATCTGTAAAATTGTTTTTCGATGTTCCTCCATTCTTATCTTTAAAAGTTCCTGTAATAGTAACATCTCCATCTTTTCTTACGAGGTTCTCTGTAACTTCATCAATATAATTTTGAAACTTCTGATATAATTCCACCCCATCAACACTAATTAAAGAATTTACTATTCCACAAAGATTAGCATCTATTCTTTTATCTGTTATGTCTGCCGTTTCAATATTTGATGAACTTTTTACAATTACTTCTGCTAAGCATATTTCATATATGTTATCATCTCTTTGTAATATTGCTCCAACAGACGCACTTCCTTGTTTAATGTATAATTGTGTTTCTCTAACGGCTAGTGTTTTATCTAATTTAACTACTACTCTATCTATCCTATTGCCAGAAGCTGGTCTTTCTAATGTAAATGCTTTTTCTGTTTCGTTTTCAAAGTCTGCACCTTCTATAATTCCAGCACCTGTTGCTACTCTTATATTTAAACCACCATCTGCGGTCACTTTCATACTGTTTTCGCCATAATTTTTATATTTTCCAAAGTAAACACCGTTACTTAAAAACTTAGCAAAATATTTTCTAAATACTTCTGCTTCATATAATCTGTCTGGTTCCATCTTACTACTCTCTGAATTTAATACTTCCATTGAGTCGAATGGAAAACTTTTTAATGTTATTTCTCCAGCCATAATCTTTCCTTTCCATAAAAACAAGGCCTAGTTAATAGGTCTCGTTACTATTCTTTTTATTTCTTCACCTAGTGTTGGAACTTTATCTCCAAAGCCCAATTCTACTGTTTTATTATTTCTCTCATAAATTTCTTTTGCTTGAATAATACGTTTATCTTCATATATCCCATTACTTTCGAGTGTAACTAAATCGCCTAAGAAAAAATCCTTTTCCCACTCCATATTTGGAATTTGATAAACTTTTCCTTCAATACTTTGTATTGTTTTATATGTATCAAGCTTCTTTTGTCCTTCTGTTTTTAATTCATCTATATCTTCTATATTATTTAAATCAATTAATACTTCTCTTCTATCAAAACCTTTTGCAGTTCCAAGTACAGTTATAAGTCTATCTTCACTTTCACCTTTTCCTGCCACATAGCCAACGTTTTTATAATTTGAATTATCATCTGTTGTCTTGCCTTCAAGTAAATTTTTCTTTTTTTCGCTAAATATGATATATGGATGCTTTATTATTCCTTCTAACTGTTTATGTGTATATTGTTGTAACTGTTCTTGTGTAAAATCTTTCAAATATTCATGAGTAGTCGGATTCTCTGCTTGATTTACTGTTCTGTCTGTTCCTTCTAAACTATCAAAATATATACACTTTTCTTTTCTATTTAAATATCCATACCACCCCAACCCCGTATCTTCACTTATATGCTTTTCTTCATCATGTAAATTAGTTAGTCTTGCTTGCCATACTGTTTTTATTCCTCTATTTTGTGTAGGAGCAATCTTAATCCATGAAATATCTCTTTCAGGAGTTCTTATATTGTCATAATAGCTTTCCACTAAGTGTTTTTTTAGGTAATGTTTCTGTACATTCTCTGCATAATCTTCTGATATTCTATCATAGCCATTTGTTGCAACAATTCTACGTTTTGTAACACCTTTTATACAAGTTCCTGTTACCTTCATTGTTTTACTATTTTTTTCAGTTGATACAACTACTTTATCAATTAAAAGAATCTTGTCATCTCTTTTGTTTACTATTAACATGTTATCTTTCTTTAATTTGTCTGTATTTATTTTGTTTTTATTAATAGTTAGCTCAAAAGTACCACATTCATAATAATTCCATATGCATATAAGACTCTCAAAATTAGTAATAATACCTAACAGTTCAAATTTAGTGTTTATTATTTCTATACAATTCATACTAAACACCTACATACTTATTCGTATAGTCCCTTATAGCAACTTTATCTTTAGCTCCTTCAATGTCTGAACTATACTTAACCAAGTTCTTTCCTACTATTAATTCAAAGAATGTACTATTTAAATCTATATTGTTATATACATCTTTAGTTTCGTGTGGTGTTATTAAATTTACTGTTTCCTTCCCCTCTTGTGTATCTATTACTAGCTTCTCTTTTTCTCCAATTTCCATATTGACTTGGATATATTCTCCTGTTGTTTCATTTGTTACTCTCGGATTTTTTGCTGGACCAATATATTCTATTTGAACTGGTGCTTCGACGTCTCCCTCGTTAACAATCTCTTTATAAAATGAAACATTAGAAAAAGTCGTAGGTAAGCTTAGTCCAAATTTTAAACCACCTGTTATAGATTTTATTTCTATATTTTTTCCTTTTTCATCTAACCAATATGGATCTTGACAATAAAAAGAGATAGTTGCAGTATCATGATTATTTTTTCTATCATTAAATTCTGCACTATCTTCAACCTTGCCATATATTCTATATTTTTTATAATCATTCGTATAATAAATTAATAATTCTCCTCTTTTATCTGTATTTGAATTATACGTTTTAGGATTTATTACTCTCATTATTCTACGTCTTAATTCATAAAGTTTTGCTCTATTTTTGGTTCTTATAGTAACTTTAGCTTTAATTACTCTCGCATCTAATAGACTATCTTCACTATTGCACCCATCTTGATTTACACCTTGGCTCTTTTGTGATGTAGCTCCGAGGGTGTCCTAGCCCTTCAATATGAGACAATAAAATATCTTCTTCTATATTTCCAACACTATCAAATACAATATTTTCATTTAGTGCCAAATTAATTATTTCTAGTTTCTGCATTTTATCGCCTCCCTATATTCCTGCAAGTTGCTCTGCTAGTTTTTCACTTACATTATTTAGTTTTCTATATGTTTCAGATGGCATTTCTGGATTTTGTTCAATATTATTTGTTTGATATACATTGACTGTTTGAGTTTGAGGTTTATTGCTCCCAGCCTCATATTTATACATTCCAGAAGTCCATTCTTTTATTTTATTCTCTATTCCAGCATTTATTGTATCTTGCACTCTTTGTATCATATTTTCTATTTTACTTGTTATTCCGTCGTTGATTCCTTGAGCTAATTTTTCTCCTAATGTTTGACCAGTTATTTCGTAAGCATCTCCATAACTTTTTAATAAACTTAGAATTTTATCTTGATTTTGTTCTACATTTAACAACATTTTTTTCGCGGTTTCCTGTGCCTTATCGATTTGTTTGCTATAGTAATCCTCTAAATCTTCTAATTGCTTATTATAAAGCTCTTTTTGTCTATCGGCCTCATCTTCAACAGTCTGTGTTTTATCATCTTGCTCTTTTTGCAATAATTCTTTTTGATTATTTAATGCTTCTTTTTTATCCTCTAGAGCTCTGCTATCCAATGTTTTTTGATACTCTGCCACTAACTTATCTAATTCTTTTTGATAATTTGCCTTTGTTGTTGCATCATGTTCAAAAGCAATTAATTCTTCTAATCTTCTCTTCTTTTTATCATATTCCGCATCTTCTTCGTCTCTCGTTTTTTGTTGCTCCGCCTTGTCTAATGCTTCAAGTTCTTTTTCTATTGCTTCTATTTTTGCATCATATTCAGCATTAATAGCATTCAATCGTGCTTCTTTTAATTTTTCAACTTCTTCAAGTTGTTTATCAATAAAAGCCTTGTCCTTTTCTTGCATTTCTTCTAATTGTTTTGTAATAGCATTAGTTAGCTGGCTTACTGTATTATCTATTTGCTCTACTCTTAAATCTCTCTTTTTCTGCTCATATTCTCTTATTGTATTTAATTCTTCTCTATAAATATCTTTTCTTTCGTCAAGAGACAGCCTTTCATCTTTCATAATTTGATTTAAGTAATTCTTATGCATTTGGATAATCTTATTATAGTCTGCTGTTTGTTCAACAATATCATAAGCAGAACCTCTTGCATTCTTTACATCTTGTATGTAGTTTTCGTAATCCTCTGTCTGCTGGTCTAGAATATCCTTTTCTTTATTTGCTAGTTCTTTGTTCAAATCATATATTTTTTCTCTTAGTTCCATCTTCTCATCTGAAGTCTTTGCATAATTACGTAGTGCATATTCATACATTTGTATTTCTTCTTTAATGCTAATTTGGTCTAATGCTTTCTTATGCTCTATTTCTTTTTTGTAATTATCTAATTTTTTGTTTGAATACGTGCTTGAACTACTTGTTGTCTTAGGCTTTGATATTGAAACTGGAGTTACATTTGGTACATCAGTAGCTTGATATCCCGCCATTGTTTGCAATAAGCTTAACACACTTTGTAATTTCGGAGTTAATTCTTCATAACTTATTCCAATATTTTGGGCAATTTGTCTCTGAGTGCTTTCACTTTGTAGTGCCGCATTTATTATATCAATATATGATTGTATAGTCTCTTTTGATGTATTCCATGCAGTATCTGCCTTCAATTTTTCGGCGTTAATTAAATTTTGTGCTTGTTCTATTATTATTCCTTCTGCATTTGCAGCCTCTGGATATGCTTGTGCTAATGCTTTAACAGCATTTTGATATTCAGTAGTTGATTCGTTTCCATTACGAACTATATTTAAATATTCTTGCATTTGGTCTGCATTAATTTTTAGTTGAGCTGCCTCTTGCTGCTGTTTTTTAATAGTCTCAGTATCTAACCCCTTAGAAATCTTCTTTATTGCATTTGCCTCATCTAAATATTTCGAAGTTTCTTCTAATCTTTTATTTAGCTCTTCAAGAGAATTTCCATAATTAGCACTTGATTTTCTTGCTTCATTTAGTTTTTTCTTTTGTTCTTCTATATCCTTATTCGTACCACTAATGTTTTGAGTTAAATTGCCCCAAAGTTTTTGCCAAAATCCTTGGTCGCTATCAGAATTGTTTAATTCATTATAATAAGATTGTTGAGCTTCCGTCAACTTCTTATACAGTTCAATTTGTTCTTCTATATCACTTTTTCTTTTTTCCATATCAGAAATATTTTTGTCTGTATATCCATATGTGCCTTCTTGTAGTTCTTTGTAGGTCTCTGTAACCTCATTTAGTTTTGTTTGTGCTTCTTCATTTTCTTTTATTGCAGAGCATAACATACTAATTCCAGAGATTACAGTTGCAATAGTTGCTGCTATTACAAAAATCGGATTTGATAGTAATGCTGTGGTAAAAGCCTTAGTAGATAATGTTGCAACTCCTGTTGCTTCTGCATATGCTTTTTTTGCCTTTGACAATGCCACCAATGCTACTGTTACAGTTGTTAATGTTATAGCAAAAGTTGTCATACCAGCTGTTAGCGTTGGATTTTGACTTATTAAAGAATTTAATAAGTTTAATGTTTCTGTTCCACCTTCTAGCATTTTGCTCATAACTGGCTCTAATGCTTCTGCATAAGCTACCTGTGTCTCTCGCATTGCTTGACTATACTGTCCTTGCTTTCCAGCCAAAGTATCCATGTAATCAGACATTGCACTTGCAAACGGTTCTGCAGCATACATCGTCCTATTTAAGTATGCTTGATTCTTTTCTGCATCAGTTAATTGACTGGCCGTCTTTCCTATAGATCTTGCATAATTGTCTAACATTACACTTAAATTTTCAGTAACGCCTGCACTATCTGATAAAGTAGATAGTCCTTGTCTATACCCCTCAGACGCTACTCTTACAGCTTCTGATACAGTGTAATTCGCATTCCTGTTTCTTATTGCAGAATTTGTCAAAGCTTCTATCATTTGCTCAGTTTGTTCTGCTGTAAATCCCATTAAAGAAAAGTTTTTTATAGTTGTCGCCAAATCAGCTTTTGTCATGTATGAGCCAAACTTACTCATAATGTTTCCAAAATCTTGCATACTCTGTCCAGTATATTCGGAAACATTTTGCAATGAACTCATTGCTTGGGTATATGAATTGTATTCATCAATACATTCTTTTATTATTCCAACTATTTTTCCTAATGCTAATACAGCTGTAGCAGACATTGCTAAATAACTTGCATCTAGACTTTTATTACTGTTTTCAACTTGTTTATTGTTTTGTTCTATTTCTTGTAACTTTTGCTTTGTGGTTTCTAAGCCTTTTTCTAATGCTTCTGTTTTTATCTTTAAATCAATTACTAACTGTCCTATTTTCGTTTCATTTGCCATTCTCTCACTTCCTTTTTTCCAAAAAAACACTTACTAATAAAAGTGAAGTGAACCCAAATTATTAGACAAAAAAGTTTAATAAGGAGGGTTCACTTCAAAGCAAGTGTTTTTATTTATTATTTATTCCAATAATCAACCTTCATATTTTTAATTATATCTTCTTGAACAAGTTTCTCTGCTAATTCTTCCTCTAAATTTGTAGTCAAATGATCGGAATTTATGCCAACATCACATAACACATTCCACCTCTTAACCATAAAATCAAAGTCAATTTCTTTAACTGTTGCAATTTTTTTATTTTCTCTATCTTGGCAGACATATGCATTTATCGTCGTTCTCACAGTCGGTATACAAATGCATTCATCTATTGCGGCAGTTAACTCTAAATAACAATTATTCTTTAAATCTCTATCTGATTGGGAATTAATTCTTATATTCCATTCTAGCTGTTGTGTTTTTTCATCAAAAGTGTAATCTATGATTTTATTAAATAACATGCCATATTTATTTTCTTTTATTTTAGTCATAAAACCATCTATTTGGTTTTTAGTCATATTTTTATTTATAATTTTTTTGTTTTCTGTTCTGTCCGTTATGTCAAATTCTGTTTCATCATTGATTTTTTTATAAATACATAAATATTGATTCTTATTAAAGATAATATACTCTTGTTCAAAACTTGTTCTTAGCATTGCACCAAACGAATTTTGACTATCAACATATGATCTTACTATAATAATGTTATCTGTGTTAACACTTATATTCCAATCGTCTATTTCAGGAAATACAGCAGTAGCAGGAGCTTTTAAATCTTTCGTTATATCTTTTTTTACTTTTTCAAAGATTTCTTTTTTTAATCTATTAGTTAGCTCTATTCTTTCTCCAAACATTGAATTGGCTTCAATACTTATCTCTTTATTCTTTGTAATATAAATTATAAGTCCTGCTGTTCCTAATAAAAGAGCCAATATAGTTATAGCCATTATACATTTTTTCATATCTGTTCCCCCTTTACTTTGGAGTATAACATAGATTAATGTTAAAGTCTGTCGAAAAATGTCGAAGAAGTTTATTTTTTAAAAATCTTCTGCTCCTACTTCTTGCTCATCTTTATCTTGAACTTTATTTAATTCTACATATTCTTCCATTATTATAGGGATTTCATCTGGATAATAGTCATTTAAGAACTCTCTTTTACTTATTCCTATCTTAACACATATTGCTATTGTTCTTTGAAGCCAATTAGCATTGTAATTTTGCTCAATATTGGCTTCATTTGGACGAAAAAACTTTCTAATTCATTTATCTTCCAAAATTCTTGTACAACATCTAGTAATTCTTTAGGTGTAAGTTGGTTCTCTATAGTTTCTCTATCTATATCCATTAGTTTTGATAGAAAATTAAATGTAAAATTAGGTAATATAATTAATAACCTTGTAATTAAATTCATTATATTCTCTACTGTAAACATTTCTGACAATTTAAAATCTTGTCCATTGTCAGAAAGTTCTTTTATAAAATCTTCTGGCAAATCCTTTAAAGTCTGTAGAGCTTCAAAATACTTGCCACAAGGCTTCTTCTCAATCTCTACACCATGTACAGTTTTTATTTTAGGTAAACTTTTATTTTCATTACTTTTTGTCATAATTTTCTCCTTATATATATTTTTTAGGAGAGTATTTCTACTCTCCCGGTGTTGTTGGTATTGTATCTAACCATGTTAAGTCAGAATTTGTTGTTGTATCCTTTATACTAAATAGTTTGTTATCGCACTTTCTAGCCATAAATGTTCCTTCAATTTCAACAGAGCTTTTATTTCCATTTCCAAGTGTCTCTAAATCAACTTTTATTTTAGATACCTTTGCCCTGTATTGTCTAAACATACGGTATGTTCCATCTGCTAACAATCCCTTATATGTGCAAGCAAACTCTGGTGCATTATCTGTTGTAGAAAAATCATATTCTTTTGACTCTGCATCATACTTTCCACCTTCAAGCTTAGCTCTTAATTCGTTTGGAAGCTCTTTTAATGTTAATGTAAAGCTCTCTCCATTAACAGTTCTGTCAATGTCATATACCTCATCATCAGCATACATTTTGTCCTCATCTGCATCTAAGTCTTTGCTTAATTTTTCTGCATATGGAATACTTACCTTCTCCCCAACTATATATTTTTCAAGAGTATTCTCTGTTAATGGGAATATTGCAAATTGGCTAAAACCTTTTAAATATTTTTTTGGCATAATCTACGCCCTCCTTCTATAAAATTTCTTCTTTCTCAAAACGCATTGTTTTGTGATAGATATTTGTTTCTTGTTCAAATAGATCCATAGCCAAAGTTCTTTCAAAGTCTAATTCTGCCATTTTGTTATTTACATCAATGGCTAATTTAGAACATTTACTTGGACTTTTAGCCCATATATCTATTTGAATAGCAATATTACTGCTATATTCTTCATCGTCTGCTTTACTAGATATTGAGTTATCCATTTCGTAATAAGAAATAGCAGGCTTTTTTTCTAAATCATTCCACCTTTGTGGATAAAAATAAGAAACCTCAACGTCTGAGATTTCCTTTAATTTTTTTAATATTTGTGGTTTCAAATTTTTCATTATTTGCCACCCAACTTTCTTATTTCTTGTTGTATAGATTTAATTACTTCTTGTTCTACTTCTCCTGTATTCTTTACATGAAGATATGCAGGAGTTAAATATGGTTGTGCTGTTTGACCTTTCCAGTCTGCCTTATAAGATATTCCGTTCTGGTCTCTCTATATTACTTGCAGAGCCTCTTTGCCCTGTTCCAAATTCAACATATGGTGCATATTCAAGATTCGTAAATACCTGAGCTTCTGCTCCATCTTGTGTAGTTTGTGATTTAGTTTTTATAGAATTTCTAAGCTGACCAGTATTAACAGGTGCTAAATACTTTGCATTTCTTTGTATCTTCTTTGCTCCTCTTTCAAGCCCTTTTCTACAACTTTCTTTTGCATTTCCACCTAGTTCAGATAGAGTTGCAAGTAATTCATCTAATCCTTCTATACTAGCCATATTATCCCTCCACTAAAAGAGTTATATGGCTATCAGAAGGTACTAAACTCTTGATGGTATATTCTTCATTATCATATATAAGAATATTGCCTATTTTGGCTTTTGTTCCGTTACAAGTAACTATTGCATTAGCTTGTATTTCTTTGCCATACTCTTGTTGAATATACTCTCTTGTAGAAAATTGAAAATTCCCTTTAAAACTATCTAGTTTCTGTAGTTTTCCGTTTTCAATCACAGCACCTTCTTCGTCTACAGTTGTTGTATTTGACCATATTTCTATATCTTTATCGTAAAATGTATCAGCAATAGCTTTCTTAAATATTTCAGGTATTTGCATTATTACCACACTACCTTTCTATATTTAACTAACGTAGCCATATTTCTATCAAGAAAAGTATCTACATTCTTCGACATCGAACTTGCTCCACCTATTGTTTGGAATCCAACTGTTTGTCCATTATCAGATGCACTAGAAACCACTTTTTTGCCTTCTCCAATACCTTCTTTATTAAGACTATATTGCTCAATTAAAAACTCCTGTATAAGCGAATTTAATCGTTCTGGCACCGTTTCTATATGGCATCTGTCTAGTATTTTATCTTTGATATTTCTTTCACAAAACCTCAAGTAATTGTCTAACTTATCATCTATTATATTTAGTACTTGTTTAACTTCTTTTACATTGTCTGTCATTTTAATACCTCAAAAGGAGCTATTGCTAGCTCCCTCTTTCTATTCAGACTTAACCGTTAATGCTGTTATTCCTGCCTTTTTAGCTTTATTCTCTGAATCTACTTCAACAACTACTATTTTTTGTCCTGCAGTTCCTGAAATTTCATCTGTTCCATTCCAATTTGTATATCCTGATGTACAAGCATCGCCATATTTTGGCATAGTTGGATTAGCAGCTACTTTATATTTGTAACTATTTCCTTCTGCTTTAGCAGGTTTAACAGTAATTGCTGTTTTCCCCGTTGTTGTTCCTTCTGTAGATTCTACAGTTAATTCTCCTAGAGAGCCTGCTGGAACTACAGCACAGAAAGCTTCATCTTTAATTGGTAAATATGCTAATCTCATTGTAGCTTTAATACCAATTAAATCTTGTTCTGCTAATGAAATTGGTTTTCCATCTTTATCTACAGTACCTTCTAAAGTAGCTTCTTTTAATATTTCATATTCTAAGCTATCTCTAATACCAACTAAAGATTTATCCCAATCTGCACCAACTAATTCAGCTTTAGTTTTATCCCAAGCACCATTTCTTGAAAATTCTATTGGTTGTGAATATAGTTCTTTTCCATTTACTCCATCAACAAATAATTGATTTCCATTTCCATCTCTTAATTTTCTTAAAGAGTTTTTAATACCGATTTTTGCTGCAAAACCATTTACATCATAACCAGCATCTTCAACTGTTGCCATTGCATCAGCAACATCTAAATCTAGTTTTCCTTCTCCGTTTGTTCCTATTTCTATTTTATTTCCTGCTTTTTCAACGCATTTCATAATATTTCTTTCAAATGGTGAGTTTGTTCCAAATATAGCTGCAGCATCTATAGCTTTATAAAATGCTTCTGCTATACTTTCTTTTAATTCACTAAATACATCTATTGTTGTATCATTTAGTTTTTCTTTTGTTACTGGTATAATAACTGCTAATTTTTTAGCTTTTAATTCTGGATAAATCCATCCAGCTTTAGAAGTTTTTATTCTTTCTCCTTCTCCTACCCAGTATGCTCCAGCTCCTTCTGTCATTACTGGTATTTTTTTAGTATCACTTTCCATTTGAGATACTTTAGATAATCTTAGTATACTAGAGCCTCTAGCTACATCTTTCATTATCTCTGTTGCTTGTTCTACAGGTACAAATCCTGCCAATTCATCTTTTAAATAACCCATTTTTCATTCCTCCTATTCTTTTTTGGGTAAAATAAAAAGACGTATAAAACGTCCTAAATTTTTCTTGCTTGATTTTCTTTAATTATTCCAACAAAATCTGTTGCACCACTATTGCTTTTATTTTCTCCGCCATTTGGAGTATAGTGATATGCCCCACCTTGTTGTTCTGTTTCTCCAAATAAATCTTTATAAGTTTCCTTATTAGATTTCATTTGTTCTTCTATTCCAGAAACTACATTTTCTCCTTTTTCGTCTAATATTATCTTAGATAAATCAAATTTTGAAATAAGTAGTTCTGGATGTTTTGCTTTTTCAGCATATAATGCATCTTTTATTGCAATTTCTTTCAACATTTTAGCTTTTTCTGCCTTACTTGTTGCCTCTAAATTAGCAATTTTTGTTTCATAATCACTAACTTTTTGTTGCAAATCTGCATTATCTCCATTATTTTTCTTTAAATCTGCTATTGTTGTTTTTGCAGTATCTAAAGATGTTTTTGTATTGTCTAAATCTGTTTTTAGTTGGTCATATTTTGCTTTCGCAATAAATTCTCCACCATTTACATTAGCAATACTTATTTTTTTGTCCTTATCGGCTTTCTCGTTATAAGAACTTACTTTGTTTTTGACTTGATTAAACAAGTCTTCTCCTAAAATTTCTTTTAAGAACTCCATATTTTTCTCCTTTTCTGTTGCTATTTCTGCAACTTAAACAATGTTTGCTTTTTCAAGCATAAAAATAAGCCGTATTTCTACGACTTTGTTTGGTATAGGCTGTGTACTCTATATCTACCATTTGACTGAACCAACAGAACAGCACCTATATTTAT
>ULUK01027815.1_pt1 | contig 17383 bp, 10 predicted proteins | sample 1958451 | NCBI WGS metagenome assembly ULUK01 (sample SAMEA4835758, study PRJEB28245) | human gut metagenome | biome: gut microbiome; material: fecal sample | place: Denmark | collected 2008
ATCCCCCATACACGAATGCAAAAATATCCGCAATCGTGCGCATACTATCTATTTTATCAATAAGCGCGGATAATTCAATAAAGAAAGTATAAAGAAACAGTAAAAAAACAGAGACTATATAAATGGTTTATATAAGTCTCTGTTTGATAAATTGTGCTTAAACGAAAAGTATGTGATAGCCAGGAGCCTTTGAAAACTAATCCAAATCAGCAAGACCTACACGCTGTATCTGGAAGGTCTTGTATGCCTTTGCTGTTGTAGTTTCTTTATCACCACCGCTCACCTGTGACTGGTAAATCTTACTATATCCTACGGCATAAATCTTTATAGAATTAGCTCCCTCCGGTAAAGCACTCAATGGTACCTTTACCTTATATGTCTTGTTATTTTCAAAGAAGTCCCTTGGATCCTTATTTAATTGACTGTTTTCTTTACTGTTATTTATCTGTTCATTTTCTGTTCCATCATTATTCAGTGTATAGATATCCCAGTCCACCTTCTTTAAGTAAATCTTATCATTTCCGGTGCCAATCGTTTCATCATTTGGATTTTTTTGCGGATCCTCGATATAAAAATCCAAATAAACAACAGTTTTTTCATCAATCTGATTTCGCACAAGGTTTGAATCCTTTACCGTAAAATAAACATCCTGCGTACTGTCTGCACCATCTAGTCTGGCATCCGCTTTATTAGCTGCTTCTTCTTCAATGGCATCATCAATAGTTGCATATAATGTAGTTATGTCATTTGAATCAGTATCTGCATTCTCCTTAAGATAAATTGACGGCTCATGAACTGATGCACTATATGCAGCAATCATAGTGTTTATATAAAGTTTCAATTCATCCTCATTATTTGAGAAATCGGAATGTCCTACACCTGAGTATGTTACATTTCCCATTGTGTAAATATAATAATTATTTCTTACATCCTTTGGAGACTGGTCATAAACTCCATGGCCTGACAAGGTATACCATACAACAATATCACTCTCACCATCACCATCAGCATCCTGATTCATATCCAGCTGGTAGTACTGCTTATGAGTGGTAGCTATTTTTATTTCGTCAGCAATCTTAAAAGGATATGTGGTAATCTGTCCTGAATTAACCTTGACTGCCTTATTAGTCTTAGCTTCAACATCATTACCATCTAGCCCTGAATACAGCCTGTACTCGCCATGATCGTTACCATTATCTTTCCACTGATACTGATTTAAATCTGCATAAGTAAATCCCTGATTCTGTCTGACAATAACTGAATTATCGGATTTTGGCTCATATGCAATATCAGTGTTATTCTTTTCAGCGGTCTCTACAGCTTTTGTAAAATCCGAATCAGTACTCTTTAATGTATTGCCCTTCTTTAAATACTCATTTGACAGGATTCCATACCTGTCCAGTCCGACAGTATCACGAATTATAGAGTTAAACTTATATCCCCAGACATTATTATATGTAGTATCATTTTTATTATTACAAAATGATGTTGTATCATGAGCAAACAATACTGGTTTTCCTGACTGGATATAGGCTTTTATTTTATCGAGATGATTATTTGTATTATCAATATCATAACAATCACCAAATCCAATCACAAGCATATCGTATGTCTGCAGCTTATTACATACCTCATCCATTTTATTTACGTCATCATAATAAACTGTTTCTATATCCAGGTCAAAATCCTTCACTTTATTAAGTAATTCATGAAACTTTGTATTGCCATTCTTCTGTGTCTGCATATCAAAATTTCCCTTAAAGTCCTGATTATGCTTCAAGTGTGAATTAATCTGAAGAATCTTGACTTTTGTAGGACTGCCTTTGGAATTTTTGACATACACATATCCGGATTTCTGATCATATCTGTAGCTATTTGTAGCCTGACTCACACGAAGCTGCCAAGGCATAACTCCTACAAATCCATTCGGCAAATCATAAACCAGTTTATAATTATAATTGCCTGCATTCAGACTATACATATATTTACCATCATCACCCATTACCGGATTCACAATAGTGCCATCACAATATAATTTTATTTTATTTGCAGCTATTCCTTCATTGGTCGTCGAAAACTTACCATCAGAATTTGAATCCAAGAACAGCTGTGCATTAAAACTCGCTTTAGAATCCGCACCACCTGCATTGTTTATTGAAAATTCCAATGTAATCTGATTATTACTAATCTCAACATAATCTGTATCTTTTACTTTTTCCTGCTCCTTGAGTAATATTTCAGGTTTTTCAGTAGTCAGGTAGGTAACAAGCACCGCTGTCTCATTTGACTTATTTTTTAAGTCTCCCTTGTTGTCCACTTTAAGAACATTATCTTTATCTTTTGCATAACATAAAAGAGTAAAAACATTTGAACAGTTATCAATGTAATCCTCATTAATTCCACTTTTATACTTGCTATCATTGCTGAAAAAGCCATCTGAAAAGACGACAGGAAAGCCCGCCTTTATATAATCCTCCAATTCTGAAACCTTCTGCTTAGTAATATCATTGCCTGAGCCTCTGTATGTGTTTGGAGCAGTTAAATAATCAGCATTATTTCCATTTCCTCTTGATGTAAGCTGAGTATTAAGCGCCTCTCCATTATTTATATAATCAGTATCCAGCAATCCCGCATGACCATTCTTGAGCATATCATATCCCCAATAATTTACCACATCTTTCGGATTTATAACAACAATGTCACCAACATTTGAGTATTTAAGCCCATCCATTTTCCAATCATTATATACTGTATGACCATCTCTATAATTCAGATTATCGGCTACAAGTCCCATATATATCATATCATAATTATTGAGATCCTCTATTCTTCCAATAAATTCTGCACTCGTAACCCTTGTTATTGTAACCTTTTTTTTCTCCGGGCATCTTGATCCAAGCCAATTTTTTAGCTTATCATAATTTAAAGCGTCAGACTCATTTTTTACAGTTCCGGGCTCTATATCCAGTATGTTCAGACTATCTGTCGGATTTATAATGTCTCTTTTATCGGCATACGATATGATATAGCTTAAAACTATCGCCTTTGAAATCTCCTTGTCATAGTATGCATACTCGTCCTTTCCAAGAGTATCATTTTCTTTTTTCCTGCTTGTATTCTCTGAGTTGATATACTCTGCTATCTCGTCAAAATTTTCATTTTTAGCTGCTTCGACAAATTGAGTTTCATCTTCATTTGCAATAAATGCAGAAGCAAAATCATCTCTTAAAACAAATGGCACATCCGTACTAGGATTATAGTTTCGTGGAATGACATATTCGTTGCCAATTACAAAACCTTTTGTATGGGTTTTACTGTCAACTTTATAATACTTTATGTCATTATTCCAATTAATAAAATTATCAGCTGAGTCCTTAGTAAAATTCAGCGAGCTGAAATTGTTACAGCTCAAAAGACCTGCAAGCTTTTTAATATTACTTGAGTAGTCTGCACTTGAAGCAGGCCACACAATACCATTATCCACTATAACAGGCATCATTATACCACTCTGGTGCACACGCTGGACTATCTGCTTTACCTTGTCCCATGAAATGTCATTATCAGGTTTATATGTTGCAGCATCGTTTACTAAATCATTTGAAAGGACGGACTTTGAGCCGGAAAGATAGAGTAAATCAATTGTTGACACATCTATCTGCTCAAGCTCCTTTGGTGTGACCGTTTTTACCTTGAAGGTCATATTGGCAGTCTTATCATCATCGCCTGTCTTGCCCTCCTGATTGAACACACCTGTTCTGAACCAGTTATTGTTCTTGAAACCACCCTTATAATATATGTGTGTGGTATTTACAGGATAATCAAGCGAGCCGTTTTTATCAGCCACCATTATATAGTCACCTTTTCCCTTACCCATATAGGTGTATGTCTGGCTGTCCTTAACTATATCAAAATATCCGTCTGTATCAGTGAGGATTACCTTTCCTGTGTTACCTGCCGGCTGATTGTCCGGTGTGCCATCATCTATCTTCTCGTATGGATTCTGTGAGTCAAGCACTGCTCCATACTCGCCGGTCTCATCGTAATTAAACTCAATAGGTACCTTAGTATCCACCTCGTAGTAGGTCTCGTCATCAGTGATTTTACCTGCAGGCACATACTCCATCTCAACCGTGCAGTATGTATACTTCTCATAATCCGGCTTACTGCCATCAGGCAGACTTGCCATCCGGTCAGCTCTTGCAACAAATTCATATGGTGATGTGATATCTGAATTGTCTTTTCTGTAAATATATGCCTTTGGGTCATATTTTGCTATGTTTTGCATGCCCTCAGCAGAACCAATGGCATATGCGCTCTTTATAGAATAAACCACATGCTTGTCTGATGTGTCATCTGCTGTGCCTGTATCTGTCGTATTGTCTGTGCTGCTATCGATATTACCATCTGTACCGCTGTCTGTATTTCCATCAGCTTTCTGTGAATTATCAGTCCCTACCAGATACTGTGTATTTGTCATGCCATCCGGCAATTTGACTGCAGTAAACGCAACACTGTAGTAGCCTCTTTTTCCTGTATCCACAGATTCAGAGCCATCTTCTGTCTCATCCTCTCCCTGCATGAAAACATAATGGTCAACATTTTGTCTGTAATGACCTGTAGGCAGTCCCTCTTCATTTACAGCAAGCTGGTAATCAGTGTTGAACTTGTAGTCACCCTTCTCCTGCTTTGTCATCTTGTAGCCTTCGGTGCCCTGATTTATTTTATCCATATCTACAAGGGCAAGCTCTGTCCAGTCATCGCCCTGATTGACATAACTTTCCTCATACGGCTCATAGTAAAGGGGCTTTGTGTTGTCCTTTTCCTCTGTAGTAATAGGCGCAAGCTTTTCTTTCAGGCTTTTCATATAAGCAGCCCTATTCGTTGCACCTTTTCCCTCTGTGTCAGACATCTTTGACAGTGTACCAAACCAATTGTCAGGCTCCTGACCATCAATCAGATAGCCAATGGATGCCATTTTCTTGTCAGGCACCACCTCCACTATATTGAAGGGCTTGTCCTTGCCATGTGAGCTGACTATATCAGATATTCCATTGAACGCTACATTTGCATCGACCTTTGTTAGGCTGTCATTCAGCACAAAAGCTGCCACAACGAGACATCCTGTAAGTGTGAGCGATATTGGAACCACTATTTTTTTTCTTAATTTGCTCATTGCGATTGCTCCTTTGTAAAAAACTACTTTGTTTAATAATATGTGTAAAACGTAATTGTATTTGACTTAAATCCCGACTCTTCCTCAAGTCCAAGCCAGACGCTGATATTTAATTTTTCTCCGACAAAAAAATTTTTTCCGAGAGTGATATGCATTTTTTCATTTTGATTACCATCTACAATATGATAATTAAGATAGTTCCTATATTTAGGATCATCTTCATGACCTTCTGCTCCGGTTTCTCCGGCAATCTCCTTTGAACTAAACTTAAATATTCCATCAGGCTCACCATTGCCATCAGGACCATAAATCAGCTTACCATCATCGCCCATTTTAAAGGATATATCTCCCTTGTACTCGGTTGCACCCGTTGAGCTGACACTTTCTACCTCCATATGCCATACAAAATCCTTAATCTGATATTTGCCATTTAATGAAGATTTTTTTAACTCCCCTTCATCAATAAACAATTGATGCGTCTGTCCTAAATCGAAATGCTTATCTGCATCACAATGCAAAATATTGATTGGATGTGCTACGTTTACAGTTACCTTTGCCGTCAATGACGGATCGTCTATGGATGTTACGGTGATGACTAATTGATCTGTAGTTTCATCGCTCATCAGTTGTACATCATATACATCACCATTAGCATTAAAGTTTCCACCATTTTTGTTTCCTGAATGATCCCATGTTACGTTTTTTGAATCATACTTTCCACCAAGTATCTTATCAGTAAACTTTAAATTATTATTCGTTTTCTTCATCTCATAGTATACTGTTCCGTTGGTTACATCCTTGCCTTTGTAATATATCCTTATTCCTTTAGGTTCTGCCGGTGCCACATACTCCACATCTGCCCCAGTCGGCACCTTATTGCGCATAGTGAAGTTCTGTTTTGATGTATACTTCTTGTCCCCTGCCTTAAAGTCCACGACAATTCCGACAGAATTCTTGCTTTCTGCCTCGCTTAAATCAGGTGTAAAGCCTGTGACATTTTCTGCCATAAGAGATTCCTTGCCCTGACCATCCGCCTTCACCGCACCAGTTGCAGGATCCAGTGTATCCTTTCGCAGATAGATTTTGTGCTCTGACGGTCTGTATATGATATTGTATGTACAATCCTTGTTGTAAATAATCAGCTTGCTGTCGGATGATGTTTCCTCAGATGATGCTTCTTCGGATGACGCTTCTTCCGCTGATGCAGTTGCAATATAACCGGCCTCAGGGGCTGCCGATGCCACCTCCACCGGCGCTGCCACTGTAGCAGGCTCATACTTAACGCCCTTTTGCGCATCAATTATCAGGTCTCCTATCTGATTCATGGTAAGCTGTGCCTCATACTGTAAATCTACGTCCTTTGAAGCGTACTTATACTGCTTCGTGCTCGTACCGATAAAGCCTGCAACAGCCAGGCCCAGTATTCCCATTATCGCCATGACAATGACAAGCTCAACAAGTGTAAAGCCACTGTTTTTCCTATTATTTGATTTGTTCATGCGCCTTAAAAGTTTCATGGTTCATCTTCCTCTCCGATTTCATCATACAACCTTATAACAGCCTTGCGTCAAAATAAAATATTCATCATTAAACTATGTAAATTACTCACATACCACCTTGCCGGTCTCCTTGTATATCGTGATAACCTTTTCGGTGCTGTTTTTTTGAATCCAGATACGGCTGCAGTACTTACCATTGGCATCAGGCTTTTGTGCACCTGAGCTTCTGTCAAACTGAAGCACTATACTGCCTGAACTGTTCAATTGTGTCTTATCACTATAATCATCCTTCATGGAATAATATACATCAATCCTGCTCTTTCCTATTTTGCTAGGAGCAGATACTGTACCATTTATGGTCGTCTTATAATAGTAGGCACCATCTGATGCATCCTTATATATCTCAAGAACTGCGCTGTCCTTTCCCATAGTGGTGACCCTTGTTTTATTAATTATCGATTCAATATTTCTGGCACACTGCTTCACCTCAACACCCATGACCGAGCGAATGGATATGGTTGCCGCACCTATAAGTACGACAGATATCGCTATCACTACTATAAGCTCTACCAGAGAGAAACCACCATTATTCTTTTTTTCTTTTACAGACATATTGGATTCCTCCCTTGTATATATCGTCAAAATTTGTCAAATATAAATATTTCGCAGCTGTTTTGCGCCTTAAAAGCCGCTTGTTTTCTACTCCTTGGTCCAGTTCTGGTATGTAATGAGCGTAGCATAATCTATTTTTGTATCTGCCTCTTTCTTATTTGAAAAAGAAGAAACATTACCCAGATAGTTGGCACCGTCCATGAACACATCATACAGGTGCAGTGCATCGTCTGCATCACTTACCTTTTCAAGAAGCAATGCCTTAAATACCTCCTGAGTACCATTATCAATCTCGCACTGGTCTTTGTTTACAATTATCCTGCCCTTTGCAACTATGGTACCTGTAAAGTCAGCATTCAGTGTCACATCTCCCGTAGCAACAATTATATCCACATTGTGTGATTTGTCATTTGCATCATAGGTGTAGTTACCGTTTTTGACAATTGCCTGGTATTTTTTTCCCTGATACTCAGTCTCAAATATATGTTTATTACCGGAATTTGGCACTATTTTCAGCAAATTGGTATTGTTAACTATATTTGTAAAAAGCGAAACACTTGCTGCATTTGTCGGTAAATCTGCATAATTTGTCAAAAGCTTTGAGTTTAGTGCAGTATACGTGTGCTGTAAGGCATCTGACTGTGCATCCATGTCCACACCATCAGCTATGCCCTTCAAAAGGCTTAAATTGCTGCCATCGTAGATGCTGTAATTGCCGGCAGTATAGATGCTTGCTGCCTCATTTACCTTTATGCTGTCAGTATAGAACTTAGTGTATCTATTGAGCTTGTCACTGTCTGCGCCAAAATAGTCTCTGTAATACTCAGCTGCCTTGTTCGTTGGCAGATTTACATAATAGTATACAAGTCCATCATCACTATTATCAGTAGAAGGAACAAAGACCTTCTTTATACAGTTGTCGATTGTCTTTTTCTCCGGCAGATATGCCGAGAGAGACTTACCTGTCTTTGTGCTGACCACATTAGCATTAACTTCAGTATACTTTGTCTGATCCTGTCCGGTTGCCGTGATATCCTTGTACTCCTTATAGGAAAGTGGATTCTTGTTGTAAAGCGATTTGGCATCCGCACCATCTCCACTTGTGCCTATGCACTCAGGCGGCACAAGGTATGCTATCTGGTCACCCTTTACAGAGATTGACTCACCCATGCCCACATTGCTGTTTTGTGTACCCACACTACTTGAGTTTACAATAGCCTGGGTATTGATATATGCGGTTCCTGCTAACATAAGCTCCCTGATATTTGACATATCAAGAGATGCCTCCCTGCCGTTTATGATAATAGCAGAGCTATCGCCTGCGACAGGATTTTCCTTGTCAGCACCTCCGTTGCCAAAGCCGACGTACTTCGCATTGTTATTCTTATTATTCTTGCCAAGTGTAACCTTTGAGCCTGTACCCTTTAAGGTCATGTCATCTGCCACATATGTCATGCCATCTAAATTGACTGTTGCACCATTTACATTTATGTTGCTTGTCCACAGCTGGCACTGTGAATCAACAGAAAGTGTACTGTTATTGTGTACCCCCGCCATATTCTTTTTTATTGTACCAGTATCTTTTCCGGCAAAGTCTCCCACCTCTATATCGCCCTCTGCAATCATATAGCTGGTATCCTTTACATCAAGTGTGGCATTGTTTGGAATGGTAACACTCGTAGTAGAAGTCCCTGTGCCTGCCGCATTTTCACAGCCGGCGTAGAGATTACCGGATAGATTCACTTTATTAAGTCCTGATATAATATCCAGTCCTTCATTTCCGACAAGAGAATATGTAAAAAGCTCCGGAACTCCTCCCGATGCTGTAAAGCTCATGGATGGAACTCCCAGAGAAATATCTGTTTCTATTATTGATTTAAATCCCTTTTCATCGGTATACTCTACCCTGATGCCATTAATGACTGCGCGGCTGTTGTATACCTTGAGCAGTCCATTTCCATTTTCATCGGCATTTACCGCCTTGACCACAGCGTGTGGCTTTGAGTTTTCGTCTGTGAGCTTACTATCCACATAGTCTTTAAGCTTTTCAGTTTTATAGTGCATACCGGTATTGTCAGACTCAAGACTTCCCTTTAAGCTCTTTAAATACTCCTGCGCAAATATACTCTGTCTGCCGGCCTCATTTATGCTGCTGTCAGAGTAATTCTCCATAACCTTTGTATATCCTGCTGAGTAAGCCTTGGAAATATCTCCCTGCAGACCGGTACATATCTGATCCAGCACACCCTCTGCCGAGTAAAAGTTGTCTGTATTTTTTTCGTCCGTCACCTTCATCTGGAGGTTCATAAGCGCTATCCACAGCACAGTCACAGCTAAAACAGCCACTATAGCCATTGCAACTACAACCATCACAAAGGAAGCACCACGGTTATCATTACGCTTCATAATTAATACCCCATGCTTCCGGTCATCGTAACAACCGGGTCTTTATCCTTAAATATATCATCCAGTGAAGCCTTGCTCTCGTATACAGCCACCTTCACATCATACAGCCTTTCAGATGCATTGCTTTTTGTCAGATTCTTTATATCGACAATTGCCTTTACATCATTCTGAATTACATTGTTATTAAAGCCATATATAGCTTGATCGGGCTGTAGTGGATTATCCGGTGCTCCCATATTTACATTCAGATTGGTGGCTATATGAGTATAAGCATGACCTGTACGATTTCCCGGCTCACTTACCTTCACATATGCCTTATATGTACTCTCCTTCGTGCTCAACTCTGACTGATCCGATATAGTCTTTTGCTTTACAATGTTTACCGTGCAGTCCAGCTTGTCCTTATTATTGATTATAATGACATCGTTGCAGGTATTGTAAAGTGTTCCTGTAGATGTGTACCATGGATTGTAAAACAGATAGACATTCCTTAGATTATGGTTCACAGTATCTGAAGAATTATCATAAATCACCATGGTATAATCATCCTTCAGTGCACTATTCGGATCCGGAAAAGTCTTTCTTACTCCATTCTTATTGATAGAATATGAATACGACACCGTAACCTTGGTAGCCTTATTACTCGAAGCTCCATACTTTTCTATATCTATGGTGATAGTTCTTTTGATATCCTGCTGAGTGATGCCGCCTACACCCGGCATATTATTAAATGCATATATAATATTTGTAGCAGAATACTTGTCTGCACTCATGCAGTCAAAATTTGCATCCATGGCCGACATATCCGCTACCTCGTCCATGTTGTACTTTTTAACCTTATTGTCCGACTCTGCGTCCGATTTTGCATCCACTGTCACAAGAGCATTGTATTTCTTTGTGCCTGACTGCACACCAGACATATAGAAATAATACTTGTGCGCATCCGACTCCCTGAAATTCCAAAGCGATGCATCGTCTATTTTAGCTTTTGCGTCAGTCTTATGGATGCAGCTAGTGATGACATCGTCCTTGTTTACAATCTCAGCACTGATATCCTCAAGCCTCTTTACATTATCAAACTTATCTGATTTCTTAAGAAGCTCACATGCACTGCTTCCATCTGATATATTAAAACCGTCCGCCACATCAAAGCCCTCCGACGGATAGTTAAACTGATATGCCAGTGTCTTCATGGAGTTCTTCTCAATACCCTCCATAATGTTTGTCGCCAGATGTGTAGCATTCATCTCGTTTTTTGCCTTTACATTGGTCTTTGTAGCTGTGACAAATGCATTCAAAAAAGGAAGCACGATTATTGCGAGAATAGCAATCGACACAATAATCTCCACAAGTGTTACTCCTCGATCATCGTTTTTTAGCTTTCTCAAATCTGCTTCCTCCCCTCTTGTATTTTGTTATCTCATAACTCAATAATCTAACATTTGATATTTATCACTTACGGTCTCAATAACCCGCTAATCTAATAATCTAATATTATAATAATCAGTTGTTAGTTTGTTGTACCAAACAGATTATTTGTACCATGTGGTACTGCAGGTATGTATGGTGCCTCATATGGCTTATCAAGTCCATACAGGAAATATGAATCCACAAGCATCTCACCTGTCAGCTTGCCTGTCGAATCATCAAAGCTCACATTGAGCGTGCTGATAGTTTTCTTCTGTGATGAACCAATCACCTCTCCAAGCATAGCCTTAAGCCCATGATACTCTGTCTTGAATGCCATAACTGTACTGACATCATAAAGCTGATAGCCTGTAACCGTAGACTTTGCAGAGCCTGTTGATGTACTGCCATCAGATGCACTGCCGTCGCCTGTCTGTGACTGAAAGTTGTTGCCATCAGCGGTCTGAGAGCTCTGCGAATTGTCTGCATTACTGCTATCCGTGGTACTGCTGTCTGAACTGCTTCCTGACGAAGAATCTGTACCGGCTTCACCTGTCGGATTATTCACATCAATAGCTGTCGGTGAGCCGACTGTAAGCTCTGTAATATTTGTATTGGTAGATTTCTCTATAGCAACCGCATCCATGATGCCGTTTTCAATCTGTAAATATGAAGGGAAATTGTCATATACCTGCTGCATGGCATCAGACATATCCTTTGTTTTCTTTGTGTAGTCATCCGCCTTTGCCGCAAGTGCTGAAAGCTGATTGTACTGTGATTTCAGGTTCATGTTTTCACTCTTGAACGAATCCCTCTTATTGGACTGTGGAATAAAAATCAAAAAATATGTCAGTGCTAAAATGGCAACACCCGCTAATATAATAAGTAACTTTTTATCTCTCGTTGACATCCTAACACCCCCTACTGATTTGTACTGTCTGTATCTGATGAACCACTATCCGTCTGTGTCTGTGCCTGCGATGACGCATCCTCTGAGGTATCAGCCGGCTCACTGCCCGTGCCATCCGCCGATTCAGAAGCAGCACTGTCGTCTGCCTTTACATATGTACAATCTACTGTGAACTGAACCTTTGAAGCACCGGTCTCATCAACCTCCTCTGTGATGGTTGACACATTGGATACCATGATACTCTCAAATGTACGAAGCTGTGCAATTACATCAGCCGCTATATCCTTGCTGCCTGTCTTGATGGTCATCGAAACACCATCAGTCGTAACAGACATATTCACAAGCTTGGCCTCTGACGGAAGCTTCTGCTCCAGCTCATCCACGAAGCCCGTTATCTCATCATTCTTGTTGGATGAGGCGCTCTCAAGAAGCTTAGTCCAGTCATAGTCCTTCTTGGTCTGGTTGTACACATCATATATATTCTGTGCATATGACAAATCAGAAACACGCGCTTTAAGTGTCATATTGTCTGAAGTTAAAACAAGATTTGAAAAAATGCTGTATGCCGTGATACCAACTGCAACTACCACACACAAGCCAAAAATGAGAAGCTGCACTGCAAAAGAAACAGGCTTTTCGGCTTCCTCCCCTGCCGGTACCGGAAGAGGCTTTCCATCAGGACCAACAGGTGGTTTTCCCTGCATACCTGCCTGTGCGCCTCCGGGTGGCATAGCACCTGCAGCTGTTCCTGCCATAATCGGAGCACCGATTCCCTTGTTTTTCTTACTGTCAAGTATATCAAGCGGGCTCAACGAACATCCGACACAGTTGAAATACTCTGCCAGCTTTGCCTCTGCGAGGTTTATGCTCTTTGCCACATGTATACCGTCAAACTGCTGAAGCGGAACCACCTTGACATTCAGCTCATTGGTCAAAAGCTTTGAGAGTCCGCTGAAATCAGCACCTAAGCCAATGAGGAAAATTCTCTCGATAGGAGTATCTGAGTTTCTCGACTGATAATAGTCTATAACTCGTCCGAGACTGCTTATCAGATTGGAAAGTGAATATGATACATTCAGGCGAAGCTTCTTAAAGCGCTCAGAATCAATCTCATGCCCCATAGGATCCATGCCGCCGCCCGCCGGCTCATCAGGTACTGTGCCATCAGGCCTTATTGCAAGGCAGGTCTTTCTGCGTGCCACATCAACTGCATCGGTAAATGACAGATACTCTCCAAAAAGCTCACTATCCTGAATCGCCTCAATAGCATCAGCAAGTCCATGGTTGACATTGCGCTGCAGCTTTACCATGCTTCCATCCATTACAGTCAGTGTGGTAGAAACCTCATCCACCTTGACAGTCACCTTCACATCTCCGGGAATCTCTCTTCTCATGAGCTGCTTGATGGCATTTCCACTATAGTCAAGTGCTACAAGCTGCAGCCTGCAATCAGCTGCAAGAGCACCATACGACAAAATAAGATCATTAGGCACAGCAATAACCGAAAGACGTAATTTCTTTTCTTCCGGTCTGTCAATCTTCTCTATAATCTGATGTACCAGCTTGTACTGGCTCAAATCCACCGGAAAATAATCCGATGCATTCATTGCAATCATTTCCTTAAGCTGTTTTTCCTTAACAAGCGGAAGCTCAATATCTCTGCTTGCTATACGCGCTGAATTTAAAACAAAAACAGCTTTTTTGGTGGAAATCTTCTTTTCCTTCAGCTTACTGTATAAGATAGAACGAAACATCCCATCCGGCTGTACCACTCCATCATCAATCATCCCCGGTGGTGTCGGAAAGCCGAACATATTGTAAATCTTGGGATTTTTTGCTTTGTAATCAATCTCAACTACTCTGGTAAGGTTCTCCCCTATTTCAATACCGAGTACCCTATTTGCCATAACCTAGTCCTCCGTGTTTATCTTTGTTTTACACTGTATACATCTGTAAAACATTCGTAACTATTCAGTTACAAACATTCTATATATATATTTCGGCATATCTGTGTTTTCTCTGCTTTTGTCTCACTGCTTGTCGTACTACCTGTTTTATATTAAGTACGCTATATTATAACACGTTTTTCAAAAGCCTGCGAGTGTCAAATATGCCGATATCATTTTCTCACCCCATAGCATCGAAATAAATATTCCGGCTGCCAAGTACGGTCCCATCGCAAGCCTGTTGCCTGCGTTTGTTACTTTCATACGAATCAGATGTATCACGGAACCGATGATGCATCCTAAGAAAAATGCTAATGTAATATTCTGCCAGCCTATCGCAAGACCTGCACATGCCATGAGCTTGACGTCTCCGCCACCTATGGCTCTTCCTCCACTTACAAGAAGAAGGATTTCAAGAAATAAACTGACACAAAAGAATCCTATCACATATTCAGACCAATTATCATGGTCTAAAAACACATGCAGGATTCCAAGCACCAGTATAAATATATTGATTCCTAATGGAATTTCATATGTTCTCCAGTCTATAACACTCAGAACTATGAGTGCAGATGTAAGAAAGCAGTAGATGATACTCGTAAGTTCAAGTCCATTTACTGCAAATACTACTATGTATAATATACCGTTTAACGCCTCAATAATAGGGTATTGAGGTGATATCGGTTCTTTGCACTTGCGGCATCTGCCACGAAGAAACAGCCAGCTGAAAACCGGCACCATATCGTACCACGCGAGCTGATACCCGCATCTCATGCAGTGGGACCTTTCGGTCACCACTGTCTCATGCTGCGGTATGCGGTAGATACAGACATTTAGGAAGCTGCCTATAACTATACCGAATGCAAATATTAAGATGTAGATGGGTATCAGTTCTGTGGTCATGGTTAAAAGCCTCTTTATATATTATTTATGATTTAGGGCCTTTTTTGAACTGATCTTTGTCTGAATGGTAATATGGAGAATCTCCTGTATATGTAATAGTTCCGTCTGCCTTATTATATACAATTGTTATTTTATCACTAGTCCACTTTGTGCCTTTAATTTTCGCTTTTGTTAATCCGGCATCTTTAACAGCCGTATCAGCAACTGTTCCTAGCTCTGTCTTACCCAATGTAACAGTAACCGTAGTAGCAGTAGCCGAAGCCGCAACCTCTTCGTCTGCATAATATGTCTTTAAAGCTGTAGCAATATTATCACATGTTTGGATATCTGTAGCCTCTCTAGACTTCTCAACATACTTGATAAGCTGTGGAGCAAGTACACCTACAAGCACTGCCATGATGGCGATTACAACAATAAGCTCTACGAGAGAGAAACCTTTGTTGTTCTTCTGTTTCTTTCCTAACTTTTTAAATACATTCTTTACCATAGTTCTTTTCTCCTTTTCATTATAACATGGTTTTTGTGCAAAGAGCTGTGCCCTATCACCATCTCTTTGGTTTGTATGCGCTCATTGTACCATAAATCAAAGCATAATGCAAGTTATTTTCTAGTACAATAGTATCATTGCTGTATAATTTTTTTCGCCTTTTTTAGCAATTTTAACCAAATTTTAACCGATTTATTGCATTTAAATCATATTTTTTCAAAGAAATAATCTCCTGGGCTGTATTTTGGCACAGCGTGAGGGGCTTCACTCCATGTGACCGGCTAACGCATACACTCTCGTGAGAGCTACGCTACACTGCCAAGATACTGTAGGAATTATGCTTTTAGATTTTCTATGCCCAACGAAACCGTCGAACCGCGCCGTCCGTGGCGCGGTTCTCCTTGCCCATTACTGCTCACACCATCAGTGTGACCAGTAACGATTACAGCCCATTAAAAGTGCCTCTACGAGGCAGGGGCTGTAATCTGACAATAGTTGATTTATTGGCGCATAGCTTGACAGCGTGGTGTCAAGCTTGCGTTTGAACAGCAACGATATATTACATCCCAGTGGCAGTTCATTTCTGTGTTTCATGCGCATAATTCAACAGTATCTAAGCAGCTTCACTATTCGCTCACCCGAGAGTATATTCGCCAGCCGTTCGTAGAGAATGAAGCCCCATCCTACTGTCAGTAAAAGAGGAAGCAACCTCCGAGTTCTCGCCCAAAGATTGCTTCCTCTAATTTACATTTCACTACAATATTAGCTCACAAGCCATTTTTTTACAGTTTCCTCATCAAAATCCACACATTCAGCTATATCTTCTATTGAGTGACCTTTTTTCTGAAGTTTCAAAGCTGTTATTTTTGCCTGACGAATTCTGCCTTCTTCTCGACCTTCTTCTCTGCCTTCATTTTTCTGTTCTTCCCATGCCTTGCACATATCAATCACCTCTTCTTTCTCATCTATGTCTATATTCGTTCCTGCAAACAGGTTGATTGCCTCGACTGTCTCTCTGTCCACATTGCTAAACTTCTCGTCATTCTGCAGCACTTCCTGCATTTTTTCCTTATCATTCGCATTCTGCAGTACCTCGAAAAGCTGCCTGATAGATGTCCTGAATCCGGTAAAGTCTGTTATCTCCCTTTGTTCCGAGATACACTGTAATCGTAATTACAGGAATCAGCTTATCTCTTTCATAAATTGTCTCTTTAAACAGATTGTAGCAGAGCTATGATGCTTTGTCATTATATTTTTTGCCACAGCGTAAGGGGCTTCATCCCATGAGACCGGCTGGGCACACTCTCCCGCGTGAGCGAATAGCGAAGCAGCCTAGATACTGTTGAATTATGCACACGATACACAGAAATGAGCTTCCACGGATGGGAGCTCAAGGAGAACCGCGCCACGGACGGCGCGTTTCGACGTTTTCGTCGAGTATCGTAAATCTTTAAGGCATAATTCCTACAGTATCTTGGCTGCGTAGCGTAGCTCACGTGAGAGAGTGTGCACAAGCCATGGCTCATGGGATGAAGCCCCGTCCTACTGCCAATGCCTGCAATTATCTCAACAAAAGAAGAAGCAGCCTCCGGGCTCTCGCCCAAAGATTGCTTCCTCTAATTTACATTTCACTACAATATTAGCTCACAAGCCATTTTTTTACAGTTTCCTCATCAAAATCCACGCATTCAGCTATATCTTCTATTGAGTGACCTTTTTTCTGAAGTTTTAAAGCCGTTACTTTTGCCTGACGAATTCTGCCTTCTTCTCTGCCTAATTCTCTACCTTCTTCTCTGCCTAATTCTCTGCCTTCTTCTCGGCCTTCATTTTTCTGATCTTCCCATGCCTTACACATATCAATCACCTCTTCTTTCTCATCTATGTCTATATCCGTTCCTGCAAACAGGTTGATTGCCTCAACCGTCTCTCTGTCTACATTGCTAAACTTTTCATCATTCTGCAACACTTCCTGCATCTTTTCCTTATCATACGCATTCTGCAGTACCTCGAAAAGCTGCCTGATGGATGTCCTGAATCCTG
>ULUK01003970.1_pt1 | contig 17370 bp, 20 predicted proteins | sample 1958451 | NCBI WGS metagenome assembly ULUK01 (sample SAMEA4835758, study PRJEB28245) | human gut metagenome | biome: gut microbiome; material: fecal sample | place: Denmark | collected 2008
AAGCCGCTTAGGCTTGGCTAATTTTTAACGAACTATTGTTAATTATATAGCACAATATTAATATTGGTATCCAAACTATATAGCCAACTATTGGATTATTTGTTGAGTTCGAATTATAATCTATTGACAAAAAGCCTGAATACCCAAATAATTTAATGAAATAATCTATTGCAAAAATAAACAAGAAAAACAAAATAATAATAGCCGGTATTCCTAAAGTTAGATTTGTAAAAGTTAATATATTATACCACGGCTTAAATTCTTTCAACCTTTCAATAAGTTCATCTTCAAAAGAAAATCCCCATTCTCTATTGTCATATTGTAAAGAATATGTAATAGTCTCAGGAAAAATGTATCTAAAAGAGGAAATATCAATATATAAATTTCTATCATCACTATCACACTTTATTTTTAAACCTACCAAATTTCTCTTTTTAAAATTAGGATAAGACAAAAGTGCATCTACAGAAAGAAAAGTAATTTCTGTTCCATCAGAAGTAGTTCCTACATATTCAATATTATCAAAGTTTTTTGTCAAAAACTTATTAAAACTATTTATTGCAGGCTCAGTTATTAATGTTGCAATTTTTAAATCTGACTTCTTTTGATTGGTTTTATAATATCCCATATATATTTTTTTTACAAAAATAATACAATTCCTTATAATTTTCTATAGTCATATATTAAGAAATGGATTTTTGCTACTTTTTGTGCCGCCTGAAGCTCACTGTAAAAAGTAGTGGGCAGAATTTCCGCCCACATTCATTCTATTAACTTGAGATATTTAAGAGGTCCGAACTCATCGGATTTTCTTCCCCATGTCCAATCGTGTTCATACATATCATCTCCCCACTGCTGTGGGGAGTCAAAGACAACTTTTACGTTCACTGAATACTTACAATCTTCTATTTCAGTAATAGTACCTTTTACCACTATACCGATGAACATACATTCACACCTTTTTCCGATTATACTCTGATTTATTTCTGTAGTTTTCATATCTCATATATCTGTTAAGCGACCAGACATTTCTGTATCATTCCCATATTTTGATTTACCAAGTTTATTATTTGCTCATGGTATTCGGTATTCTTATTACATACACCTCGACTTTGTACGACCTTTAAAGTTCTCAATGAAACCTCAATTGTTTCAATGCGTTTTCCTTCAATGGTAGCCGATAGTATTAAAGAATTTTCTTTCAGATAGTAGGAATTTGAAAATACGCAATGGTGCATTATCTCAGCTTCCTCAATAAAATCATGGACACTACTCAAAACATGTACTTGAATTATGCCATCCGTAAATGAAATACCGAAGAACTTACCCTTTTGTTCCTTATATATCCTTTCATTTTCAATAGCTTGAGCCTTTTTGCGTTCATTATCTTCTCGTCTGATTTCATCATTTCTTCTTTTGACCAACTTGTCATGTTCGGAAACAATATCTTTTGGACAAACGTATTTGGAATTGTGAATGTCCATTCCAAAGTGTTTCAGCAGTCTGATATAATCACACCATTCAGAAGGATTGGTTATTTCATAACCATTACGGATACAGATTTTTAAAGCTGTCCAATATTCATTAATACCTGCATTTGAACGAATGAAATGACGGAACATTTCTATCTGACCGACTTTAAGTAATGTTTCCATCTTGTTATCAGATAGGATTGCCTTGAAAAAAGCATTGGGGGATATATTGTAGAACTTTCCCTTGAAGCCATTTCGTCTGATTTTCTTCATAATTCTGATATTTGGATAGGTGCATTGTGGAGTAATATCGTATGCAAAGTGGTTACTATTTGACCTCAGTTCCATGCAACTGTGTTCATTCCACAAATCATAATACATAGAGGACATACACCGCAAACGTGCTATAATTTCACCTCTACCATTAGGAGCAATCCACTGCTGCACAATTTCATTGATTTCATATTTCGCTGGATAGCCAACTTTTCTATTAGCTTTGACCATAAAGAAACGGATTATCTGATAACCTTTGCAAGTTGTAATGATAGAAAAATATTCTATAGCTTTAAACACTCTCTGACGAGTTTTCATAACCTTCAATTTACTTCCACAATGAGGACAAATACATTCAGCATGGTCTGAGGAAGGGATATTTTCACCCTTCCAAGAATGACCACAATCAGTACAAGTTACAATTCCCTTACTCGTCATACGTACAATATGGCTGAAACAATGCTTATATGCGTATGCTCTTTGCTTTTCTGATATGCTTTTCAGTCTTTTTGATAATGTAACAATTTCAGACTGGATACGTGTTTTCGGCTTCATAATCAAAAATCAAATAATGAGGGTTGAACATTGGTTGTCTGAGTTGCAAATGATTTCTGTTTTGCTCTACTCTGTAACTTGTTGACTTCCATTTGCTGATATTGCTCAATAGCCCTTCTGCGTGCGTTCTGCTTTTCCTCTTCAGTAAGTTCAACATGGTGGTTTACCATTACTTTACAGCTGATAGGCTTTCCGATTTCAATATCATCTTCATCATAGTAATGCATAGCCATAGAATAGATTTCATCATCTTCAAATCCGTTCATTCCGCTTTTCTGAACTTCATTAAGTATATAGGTTATGCAATCGTCAATGTTCTTTGCCGGATTTGCGTATCGTGGTGCAAACAAATCGTCTGTCATTGCTCTATACTCCAAGTAGTTTTGGATAGCAGCCTTGAATAATTCAGTACCTTTCATATCTCACAAGTTTAATAGTTAAAAATTTTATGCGGATTCTAGAGCTGAGGGAGTTGAGTTTCAACCTTTGGTATCTGCCTCTCGTATATCCGACATTTTTTTTATGCGTCTTTCTTTCACTTCGGTCGTTTTCGTTTCAGGTGCTATAAAAGGTAGGTATTAGCAGATACAAGGTTTTTGTATAAAATACTACCCGAAGGGCTGGAGATTTTCTACAAAACCACCGGCTTGACCTTGTATCTGCGTAAAATACCGTAATTACCTTTGCACCGGAACGTAAATGGCCGTCAGAAGTGTGGAAAGCGAAATGAATGGAGGTACTGCGATATAAGAGGCAAACAAATTAAACTTGATAGATATTTATGATTTTGTCACAAAATCAAAGATGTGTGTTTTTCATATTCCAGATTATTAAATCATAGAAGATTTTTCATTATTAGAAATATACTCTTTTTCATGCTCAGTCACATAATGCAGGAATTCAATTGTCTTCAGACGTTGTTCAACACTTGTTTTAGATACAAGTAGAGGTTCTTCATCACTGGCACACCAATGGGCATACATATCAATAAGTGCCTGGATTTCTTTCCTTATATATTGTGGAACACGCATGGTTACAGAAGGAGAATTTCCGGCAAGTTTCTTTCTGCCAGTTCCTTTTCTTCTTCCCCCTTTCTTTTGTGCTATAATCTTCTCAATATCTACAGAAGTTAGAATTTGAGGTCTATAATATTCAGGTAAACCACCCTTGGCCTTGTAATAATAGCTGCCATAAGGATTTCTCCATACCCGATCGAGTTTGTTCAACAAGTAGAGTCGAATAACTTCTTTGCACAATTCATGGTCATAAATATTCCTGACTGATTTTGTCACATTTTCAGAGGTATAAAATGGTATAATAATATCGTATTTCGTAACGAGAGTATTTGTCGGTTTCATAATATAAAATGAGTTATTTGATTTTGTTACTTTTTCAAAAGGCATAATTAATGCTTATATAAAGCATACCAACAACAGAATGATTGCAGCAATCGCAATCCATTTGACGATAGTGAGTATTACAGAGAATGCAAACCTCATTATGCTCGAAATGAGAATAAAACCAATAAGCAATCCTATAGCTATAACCACTTCTTTGGTAATGATGCAGCTAAGCAGCCAGCAGAAGCCTATCAGAACTGCAATATAAAATGTTAGCTTGATTAGAGATATAACTCGATAATGTGAAGCAGGCTGATTTACAGGTTGCTTCTTCAATGATTCATTTGATATAAAAGTAGGTTCTGTTTTCATAAGCATCCATTTTAGAAAGTTAGTATTAGGTCGGGAAATAACAACCTTTGTTTCAAGGGCTTTATAAAGGTCGGCTTTCAGAAAAGGCAAGGACTATGGGATAAATACAACCTTCAGGTGGAGATTTCTCCCATAGCCTTGGGAATCCTTGCCGATTGAAAGCCGGAAATTACCTTTGCACTTGAACAGAGGTTGTCCCGACTTTAGCTGGTAAAACTGAATCAGAAAACAGGAAGCTCGTTTCTTTCAATAATAATCTGTATGCAACCTGTGAGTTCAGTGTAAAGTTCATCATACTCCGGTTTACCGTCAAAATCATCATCAAGTTTATATTTGGCAAATGTTTTCTGAATGGCTGTATTGCCCAAAAGGATAGCTGCCAACCTTTCAGCAAGGCTCTGAGGTATGTTTTCTGCAAACTCATTCCATAATACTTCTACAATTGTATCATACTTGGAAAAGTGAAGTCCATTGTACAGAACCTCATTTGCAGCTTCTTCAGCTTCAAGATCTGAAAGACCAATGGTTATGGCATTGGCATATACATTCAATGCTTCATCTGCACGGCTACTTAGGAAAGCTTTGTCATTGGACAATTCCGGATGATGTTCACTGATATACTTCCCCAATAAAGACTGGAAGTAAGAAAGTTCTCTTTTTTCGTTTGTTTTCATGTTACCTACTTTTTTATTTGGTTAATGGAATCATTGAAATTATCTAATTTACCAGCAAGCGCCAGCATATCTTCTTCTATTTTCTTATTTGTTATTCGGGCATAAATCTGCGTTGTTTTTATATTGGTATGACCTAACATCTTCGAGACAGATTCAATGGGAACACCTTTGCTTAATGTCATGGTTGCAAATGTATGACGTGCCAGGTGAAATGTTAAGTTCTTTTTTATTCCACACAGATCGGCTATCTCTTTAAGATAACTGTTCATTTTCTGATTGGATAGGATAGGGAGAAGTTTACCTTTAGTAGTTTTTCCCTTATACTTATCTATTATCATTAAAGGTATATCAAGTAGCAGTATATTACTTGGAATATTTGTTTTCTGTCGCCTGGTCATAATCCACATTTTTCCATTCATGCTGACAATATTATCCTGAGTAAGATTTGCTACATCTATATATGCCAGACCACAGAAGCAGGAAAATATAAAAATATCCCTTACCGCTTCAAGTCGTGGAGTGGCAAACTCTTTCTGCATTATGCGCTGGATTTCCTCGTCCGTCAAGAATCCTCTATCAACCTGTTCAAGGTGAAAATGATGATGGATAAACGGATCATGTGTCATTATACCCGATTTCTGTGCAAATATTACTACAGTCTTAAAGAATTTCAGTGTCTTTGTTGCACTATTAGGCTTTAGTGCAGCTGTTGTTCTCAAATAAATTTCAAAGTCATGTATTATAATATGTGTAAGTTCACTGGGCATCAAATCCTTTCTTCCATATTTAAGATGAAGAAAGTTTTCAAAATGTTTGCCGGCAGCCGAATACTTATGGTATGTGGCAATTGTTTTTCCATTGCCGACCTGACTCTTTATGTCTTCCAGGTATTTGCCGTAAAGTTCCATAAAGGTTGTCTTGATTTTGTTTTTGCCCAAATAGATACTCTTAATCTTATCCAAAGTGAGATCTTCATCAAGTTCATGTCTTCTGAATATACCTTGTAGGGAAGAAGATATATCATCCAATTGAGCATTTAGACTTAAAGCTTCTGATGTACGTCCTTTTAATCTATTAGTGGAATTGTTCCACATCTTCTTATCAACACAGATTCCGGAAGAACCTACATTCAGCATTTCTCCATTAAGGAAAATACGGACCATGACAGGTGATTTCCCTTGTTTGTTTTCGTAATTGGAACGTACATAGTACGACACCTTAAAAATCATTTTCATAACAATTCATTTAAGTGTAGCTTTACAGCTACAAAGTTCGACATAATTTGTTATGAATAAGCAATTTACAAGGCGTCTATTTAGGTATCATCTGACTGTCACTGCTACATTTTTTTGATGCGACTTCATCATGTAGCACCAGGTGTAGCAAAAATTGACCAAACTATGACTGCTAACCTATGCTAAATGGTATTCATGCTAAAAAGTATATATACGAAAAAAGCACCGTAATCAATTGATTTACGGTGCTTTAACTCCTAATCTGAATACTGATTTGACAGTCTTATTTTCAGTTTCAGCGGAGAGAGAGGGATTCGAACCCCCGGAACCTCTCAGTTCAACGGTTTTCAAGACCGCCGCAATCGACCACTCTGCCATCTCTCCAGTCGTTTCCAACATGTTTTGCAATCGTTTTGTTCTCAATTGCGGTGCAAAGGTAAGGATTATTTTCGAATCTGCAAATTTTTGAAGCATATTTTTCTGATTTTTTCTCTCCCCTTCATAATTCATGCATGGAAATAAACCTTACCCGAATTATATTTGTTACATTTGCAGAACGATAATAATTTCATTAATAAGTACTTTATGCACAAATTAAGAAGCTCGCTATTTATTTTGACTGTATGCGCCGCTTTCAGTTGTTCGATGTCAGCAAAAACAGATAAGGTGACTGAGAATGCGCCAAAGGCAGCAACCGAAACAACGACTTCGGCTGAAGGTGAAGTGATAAACATGACGAAAGCTGAATTCCTTACCAAAATATTCAATTACGAAAAGAATCCTAATAAATGGGTTTACGAAGGCAACAAACCGTGTATTATTGATTTTTATGCAGACTGGTGTGGACCTTGCAAGGCTGTTGCTCCTATTTTAAAGGAACTGGCGGCCGAATATAAAGGCAAAATCGTTATTTACAAGATTAATGTTGACAAAGAAAAGGAATTGGCCACAGCTTTTGGTATCAGAAGTATACCGACCATGCTGTTCGTTCCGCAGACAGGCGACCCGATGATATCACAAGGTGCGCTGCCGAAAGAAGAATTGGTAAAACAAATCGATAATTTCTTGTTGAAGAAATAAACCAACAACGTATTGGCAAGGTTACAAGTCCGTTCTTATCAGGATCAAGAGGCATGTAACCTTGCTTTTTTATATCCAGACAGTTCTTTGAACGGCAAGAATGAATACCTCTTTTTACGCATAAAAAAAGAGAGCATATCGACACATACGATATACTCTCCTTTTATTAAGCTTTTGCACGAATTATTCTGCGCTTTCAGCCGGTGCTTCTTCAGCAGTTGTTTCAGCAGCAGCTTCTGCTTGTTTTGCAGCTTCAGCAGCAGCCTTTTCAGCTTTCTTCTGAGCCAGAGCTTCAGCTTTTACTTTGTTTACTTCTTTTTCAGCTTCCAAACGAGCAGCTTTAGCAGCCTTAGCAGCTTCAGCGTCTTTGTTCTTGATAGCTTCGAAAGAAGCCTGCTTGTTCTGTTTCCATGCCTGGAACTTTTCTTCAGCCTTTGCTTCGTCGAACGCACCCTTCTTTACACCTTCCAATAAGTGTTTCTTCAAGCAAACACCTTCGCGAGAAAGAATGTTACGTGCTGTGTCTGTTGGCTGAGCACCTACTTGCAACCAATACAAAGCTCTATCGAAGTTCAAATCTACTGTAGCAGGATTAGTGTTCGGATTATAAGAACCTATCCTTTCAATAAATCTTCCATCACGTGGAGCCCTGCTGTCTGCAACTACGATCTGATAAAAAGCATAACCTTTACGACCGTGTCTTTGTAATCTAATTCTTGTTGCCATTTGAAATAATAATTTTAATTAAGCTGTTTGTATTAGCATTTTGCGGGTGCAAAGATAATAAAATACTTTTGATACTACAATGTTTTATTTCATATTTTTCTGCTATTTATCCGGTTTTCAATCGGTTTCTCCTTTCATAATCGGGAACCGCATTCCGCGCTCTCAAAAAGTTTTCGCCTCCATCCCGTTACCATAGACCGTTTCACCCGGGTGGGACGATCATTCCACCCTTGTGATACGATCGTTCCACCTGGGTGATACGACCGTTCCACCTGGGTGAAACGGTAAAAAGTAAACGAAAATCAGGAATAAATCACCTGAAAAACAGATCTATACAATACGAATAAGATATTTCGCAGTCTCCAGACCGTATATGGATCCGATTGACATTCCGATACGACTTAAACCTAAGAGTTTCCCAATCGTATTTTTTCCGGAGATATTCCTTTATAAACAGGAATAATTTTGTAAGTTTGCCAGCAAATGAATCAAACATGCTAGATATAGAAAAAGATATTGCTATCCATCTTCAGGATCCGGAAAAGCGAAGAAAAGCTTTTTCGCAAGTAGTATCTTTGTATGGAGAGAAGTTGTACTGGCAAATCCGAAAAATGGTTCTTAACCACGATGATGCCGACGATTTGTTGCAGAATACATTCCTAAAAGCATGGACAAACCTCGATTATTTCAGAGGGGAAGCCAAAATATCCACCTGGCTTTTCAAAATTGCCATCAACGAATGTATTACGTTTCTGAACAAACAACGTACACAAAACAACATATCCATAGATGATACAGATGTATTCTTGCTCGAACGACTGCGAAGCGACGAATACTTTTGCGGTGATGACATCCAGCGAAAATTACAGGAAGCAATCGCCTTGTTGCCCGACAAGCAACGGCTTGTATTCAACATGAAATATTTTGATGACATGAAATACGAAGAAATGTCGGAAATTCTGGGTACATCGGTAGGAGCCCTCAAGGCATCTTATCACCATGCCGTCAAAAAAGTCGAGGAATATTTAACAAAAGATGTTTAAACCTTTGTCCCCGACAAGTGTCAATAGTAATATAAAAAATAAGAGAACAATGAAGATAGAAGACAATAATCTGAAAAACAAACTCAAGGAAAATCCGTTCAGCACACCGGAAGGATACCTGGAAGGATTGACAGATCGGATTATGAAACAAATTCCGGAAGAAACACATATTCCGGAAGCTCAACAAGTTTCTCTTCTGGATCGTCTGCGTCCATTCCTTTACATGACAGCCATGTTTGCCGGCCTGGGATTATTCTTTAAAACGATTGCCCGCTTTGATTCCAGCCATACCGACGGACGAGATACGACATCGTTGCTCGTAAGATCCAGTATTCCTGCTGATTCTAAAATGATTGCTATCGAAGCTTCCTATGATGAAGATGAAGAATTCTTGCATTATCTGGAAAATCAATATACAGATGCTTTGATACAAGAATCCTTGGATGGAGAGGATCAGATAAAATAATTTAATGTATTAACTTTTTTTTACCAAAAGAAGAGCATGAATAAATTATTTGTTTATATATTTGCGATGTTTTCAGTAATGCAGGTCACAGAGGTGATCGCCCAACCTTCTCAACAGCATAAAGGCTTTGATCGGGGTGCTTACGAATCAAGAAAAAATGCATTTATTACGGCAGAACTGAAGCTGACGCCTGAAGAAGCAGCAGCATTCATTCCTCTGACAAATGAATTGGAACATAAAAAATTCGAAGCCAGTATGGAATGCCGGAAAATAAATCGGGAATTACGTAAGAAAGAATCGCCAACCGATCAGGATTTCAATCAAGCCATTGATGTTTGTTTGGAGGTGCATATGAAAGAAGCTGAGTTGGAAAAAGAATATTACGCTAAATTCAGGAAGATTCTTTCACCAGAAAAGCTTTACAGATATAAGAATGCGGAAATGAAGTTTGCACGCATTTTTATGAAAGAAAGAAATAAGTAAAGATTTAATTAGATATTATCATTATTTGTGTTTTTTGTTTAGATTTAGTTTTGGCGTTTAATTTTAGGGAGGGGTAGCGACGTGATGTCGGTCCCCTTTTTTATTTATAACCCTTTTGCTTTCGCTTCGTTCCAAATTTCATCCATTTCGGCTAATGTCATTTCCTTCAGCGAACGACCTTGCTCTTTGGTCTTTTCTTCCAAATAATTGAATCTTCGGATAAACTTCAGATTTGTTCTTTCCAACGCATTATCCGGATTGATCTTATACAAACGGGCTGCGTTAATCAGACTGAAGAACAAATCACCGAATTCAGCTTCCATCTTGTCGGCATCCATGTTATTTATTTCTGCCTTCAGTTCATTAAACTCTTCGTTTACCTTATCCCATACCTGTTCGCGTTCTTCCCAATCAAATCCGATGTTACGAGCCTTATCTTGTATCCGGTGAGCTTTAACGATTGAAGGTAGGGAAGCCGGGACGCCACCCAATACGGTCTTATTTCCACCTTTCTCCTTCAATTTCAGCTGTTCCCAGTTTTGTTCTACCTTTCCGGCAGTATCTGCTTCTGTCGTTCCAAATACATGCGGATGTCGAAAGATCAGTTTATCGCACAGACTGTCGCAAACATCTTTGATATCGAACTCTCCTTTTTCGTCTCCGATCTTGGCATAAAAGACAATATGCAGCAACAAATCTCCCAGTTCTTTCTTGATATTCACCTCATCGTCGCGCATCAACGCTTCACAAAGTTCATACGTTTCCTCAATCGTATTGGTACGCAGACTTTCATTGGTCTGCTTACGGTCCCAAGGACACTTAACCCGCAATTCATCCAGAATATCCAGCAAACGGCCGAATGCTTCCAGCTTTTCACTTCTTGTACTATTCATATTGATTTGTTTTATAATATTTACGTGTATAAAAGCAAGAAAGGAGAACCGGTTGTTTTGGTTCTCCTCTCCTACTGCCTCACTTATTTCGATTTAAATTGTTTCAATCCGTTTTCGAGGAACTGAATGTATAAAGAAACATCCTCGTTGAACGCATACGAAGGTCCGAGAGGTTTACCTTCGCCATCAAGCGTCACATAGAACGGCTGGGCGTTGGCTCCAAACTTGCTTCGCTGCAGATAACTCCATTTATCTCCTACCGTCTTCAACGTGCGCTTCTTGCCATTTTCCTCTATCTGGATAGGTTCAGGCAACTTCGTCTTGTCATCTACCATCAAAGTGATCAGCACATAATCCTTTTCCAGTAAATCCTTCACCCGAGCATCCGTCCAAACCGAAGCCTCCATCTTACGACAGTTGACACAACCATAACCAGAGAAGTCTATCATAACCGGTTTGTTATTCTTACGTGCGTATTCCATACCCAGCTCATAATCATCAAAAGCAGCATGAACTTCACTATCATACAAGTTAAAGTCCTGTGTATATAAAGGAGGAGCAAAAGCACTGATCGCCTTCAACGGAGCACCCCACAAACCAGGAATCATATAAATAGCAAACGCAAACGAGATGATTGACATAAACAGTCGTGGAACAGATACATATTTCAAATCACTGTCGTGACTGAACTTGATTTTACCCAATAGATAGAATCCGAGTAAAGCAAAGATGGCAATCCACAAAACGATAAAGACTTCACGATCGAGCAGACGCCAACCATAAGCCAAATCGGCCACCGACAAGAACTTCAAGGCCAAAGCCAACTCCAAGAAGCCCAAGACTACCTTGACAGAGTTTAACCAACCACCTGATTTCGGCATACTCTGCAACATATTCGGGAAGATGGCAAACAGACTAAACGGAATAGATAAGGCCAAAGCAAAACCGAACATTCCGATAGCCGGTCCGATAGCTGTACCCATAGAAGCCGCCTGTACCAATAACGTACCGATAATCGGACCTGTACAAGAGAAGGAAACCAGTACCAAGGTAAACGACATGAAGAAAATACTGATAATACCTGTTGTAGAATCTGCCTTACTATCCAACTTATTAGTCCATGATGCCGGCAATACCAGTTCGAAAGCTCCAAAGAAAGAAACCGCAAACAAAACCAGCAACAGGAAGAAAATAATATTGAAGATGGCATTCGTCGATAAATCATTTAAGGCACTAGCTCCGAACAAACCTGTAATCAGCAAACCCATTACCAGATAAATCACAATAATAGAAACACCATACGTCATGGCATCCCGAATAGCTTTCTTCCGGTCTTTTGTCCGTTTCAAGAAGAAACTTACCGTCATCGGAATCATCGGCCAGACACAAGGAGTCAACAAAGCAACCAAACCGCCTAAGAATCCGGCAAAGAAAATAAACAACCAGCTGGTATCAGCCGCTGTAATTGTTGCATCTCCAAAAGCTTTCAGTTCATCAATCACCGGTTCCCACAAATCCGTATTTCCAACTGTTGTTGTCTTATTTGCAGTCTTGGTTGGAGCAACCGGCTTATTCTCGTCCGCTACCGGAGCTTGTTCTGCTGTTTCCTCAGAAGTATCTGCAACTAATGGTTCTTCAGGCTGAGTTTCGCCTTTAGCAGCCAAGGCCGCCAAAGTCTTCTCTACATCTATATTTTTCTTGTCGAAAGAAAACTCTTCCTTTTCAGGAGGCAGACAGTTCTCGTCATTACAAGCCATGAACTCCACATAACCTTCCAATTTCAATCCTTTCGGATCTGTCACTTCTATCTTTTGTGTGAACGAAACATTCTTGGCAAACCACCGTAAATTCATATTGAACTGTTCATCAAATACGGTTGTCGCTTCTTTCGAAGCCACCGGATTACCAATTAATTTGGCACCTTCAAGGGTTTCGAATGCAAAAGACGTTGAAACCGGACCACCTTCAGGCAAATTCATATCATACAAATGCCAGCCATTATCGATGGTAGCCGTGAAGGTCAATGTCTTCTCGACTGATTCCGAATCGTCTAATTTAATTTTCCACTTGACAGGCGTCAAAATCTGAGCTTGTCCTAAACAGGCAACTAAAGTCAGTAGCCACAAACACAAAAATTTCTTCATAAATAATATGTATTTACCAGTTTTTACTTGTTAACGATTTGAATGAATCCGGGATACGTGTATCAAAACGCATTTCTTCGCCTGTTTCCGGATGTATAAAATACAAACGCTGTGCATGAAGCATCAAACGTCCTGTCGGATCTGTTTCCGCTCCATATTTATAATCACCCGCAATCGGATGTCCGATATATTCCATTTGCGCACGGATCTGATTCTTACGTCCGGTTTCCAGATTCAATTCCAGCAACGTATATTTATCATTCGTACGCAATACCTGATAACGCGTGATGGCTTCCTTACCGCCTTCGGCAACGACATAAACCCGAGCTTCAGCATTCTCCTGCAAGTTTGTCGTCAACAGATCCGAATCTTTTTCCGGACGTCCTTCCACGACTGCCACATACGTCCGTTCGGTAATCATCTCGTTCCAGTTAGCCTGCATCTTTTCCTGTACGGCACGTGTCTTTGCAAACATCATCAGTCCGGATGTTTCCCGATCCAAGCGGTGCAAGACAAATATTTTATTTCGAGGATCACTCTTCTTCAAATAATCACTTAGAATGTGATATGCCGTACGCTCACGAACCTTGGCTGTTGAAACAGAAAGCAAGCCTTCTTTCTTATTGATGACAATTACAAAATCATCTTCATACACAATATTCAACAACTGATTATTAAAAGCAACTTTTCCTCGCTCATAACTGATTGTCACGACATCACCCGGTTTTAACGGAGTATCAAATTGCGTAGTCACGTTCTGGTTGACCAATATCTGACCGTGTCCTAACAAAGCCTTCACCGAAGAGCGGCTCTGTTCTTTCAATAAATCAAACAAGAAAGGGAGTAACGTCGTTTCTTGTTCTATCGTAACATTTCTTCCACGCGGAGCTTTTCCCGCCTGTCTCGTTTTCTGGTAGCTAAAGCGTCTGTTCATATAATTTATATTCCAATATATCGTACAAAGATACGGGCATTTTTGCGATTTAAAAAATAATATGTTTCTTTGTATGTCAAAATCAATTAATAAGTTGAGAAGCTTATGAAAGGGAATAACTATCTAAAATTACTATGTCTGTTCGCTTTGCTTCTTTGCAGCGGTCAAATGCAAGCCTTAGAAAAAAGACATTTGAATATTATATTCATCGGTAACAGCATTACATATGGAGCCGGTTTATCCGATCCGACTCACAATGCTCCCCCTGTTTATACAGTACTGTTTTTAGGGAAACAACCGGGTATTGGTGAGGTAAAATATTCTAACCAAGGTGTTAGCGGTTGTACAACGGTTGATTACCTACCTGAAACCCAAACTCTGTTTACCAAAATGCAACAAGCTGCCGATCAGTTTAAGGATGAAGACTGGGCAACAATGGTATTTTCTATTATGTTAGGGACAAACGACAGTGCCATCAAAGGTACACATGGCTGTCCGGTTTCACCTGAACAATACTATCAAAACATGGCTACTATCATCAATAAGCTGCTCGAACTTTATCCCGGATGCAAAGTTGTGCTGAACCGTCCTATCTGGTATAGTCCGAATACCTATAATGGCGCCATGTATTTGAAGGAAGGATTACTCCGCCTCCAATCTTATTATCCGGAAATCCAGAAACTGGTTGAATCCTATTCTCAGACAAACCCGGGACAAGTATTCTTGGGAGACACAGAAGGATTTGACTTCTTTAAAGAGAACTATGATAAATTTCAACACGAAGACGGTAATGCCGGCATATTCTTCTTACATCCGACCAAAGAAGGAGCCAAAGATTTGGGAGAATTATGGGGTAAAGCCATTTATAAAGCTATCAACCAATGAAAGAGCATAACAAGATCCAACAATTTATACAAGGATTAAGACTGATCATTGTTCACAATCCGATAGAAGCATGTCTGGCATGTATTTTTTTTATACTATGGAGTAGTCTGGAAAATTACGGAGGTCAGTTTATCCAAACTATGTTGAGATACAGTCCGATGGTATTCTTGGTCACCTGCATGTTGCATCACAAAACTTCAGGCTGGTTAAAGATACTATATTACATCAGTCCTTTATTACTGATACCATTTTACTGGGTAAACGAAAACATCTCTTTGCGTTATATTTTCACATTTGGAGCGATACAACTCCTTTATATTCTATCCTTCAATAAGAAAGAGGACTCAGGTTTCATCTACTCGTTATTAAACTATATCAAACTCATTGCCATTACAGTCTTTCTATCATCCGTTACCTGGAGTGTCTTGTTATCGATTTTGTTTTCTATCCGCTATATCTTTGATATCTGGCAAGGATCGACCGAACAGATAATCCAATATACGCAAGCTTTCTCCTACGGATTGTTGGCGCCTTTGTTTTTTCTTCAGTTCAATTCCATGAAAGAAGAAACCAAAGAGACTTTCAGCTCCTTCTTGTCTTTCTTATTAAACTTCATCCTGTCTCCGGCTTTACTGATTTATAGTGGTATCTTGTATCTGTATATAATCCGGATAGGACTTACCATGAATTTGCCCAAAGGACAAATAGCCTATCTGGTTACCGGATTTGTCGGGTTACTGTTCTTACTGAAAGGTTGCCAGCCATTTCTGCGCCAACGATATTATGATTGGTTCTATCGGCATGCAAGTCTGATCTCTTTACCGACCCTGATACTTTGCTGGATTGGTATTTATTACCGCATTTCCCAGTATGGATTTACCATACCTCGTGTTTATCTGATAGTAGTTGTCCTGCTATTGACTTTATTATCGTTCTCATTCTTTCTCAAGAGAGTTTTCCATTATTATACGATTGCCTGGACAGCAGTTATTGTTATAATGGGAATATCATACCTACCCGGTATTTCAATACAAGATATTGAGACATATTCTCAGGAAGGGCGAGATCATTCAGAGGATGGTTCATCAAGTAAAATCCAGTTTATTTCGATAGAAAGTGATGAACCAACCGATATTTCTTCTTATCATCAAGCCTATTTTATAAGCCCATACAAGAATGAGGGGAATTACTTTCATTCCATTCATGACAGTCTATACATTTATATACAAGACAAATTAGTATTAAGCATAAGTTACTCTCAGCTGCTGAACCTCCAACTCTCAAAGGCTGGAATAAATTCTTTAGACTCTATTCCCGAAGAGAAGTATGCTTCTATGCTTGAATACACAACTGATTCAACAAAGTTAGTGTTCGAACAATTAAACATCCAACGCTCAGGCTCGTCATTACGGTTGACAGATGCCTATCCAAGATGCTATTTCATAAAATGAACTTGTGAAACTCAAAAACAATGAAGCAAACAAACAAATCTCTTTTTCGTGCAGAGAACGGAAAATCTTACTTGATTCCTTTTACTTTAATTACTTGTCTGTTTTTACTTTGGGGATTCGCCCATGGTCTGCTTGATGTACTGAATAAACATTTTCAGACAGCCTTCACCATGACCAAAGCAGAAAGCGGATTAGTACAATTCGTCACTTATATTGCCTATTTTCTAATGGCTTTGCCAGCAGGTAGCTTTATGAAACGATTCGGTTACAAACGAGGTATTATCTTCGGCTTACTATTATTTGCCTTAGGAGCCTTTTCTTTCATTCCCGCAGTAATGATACATTCGGCATCACCTTTCCTTATAGCTTTATTCATCATAGCCTGTGGATTGTGTATGCTTGAAACGGCTGCGAATCCCTATTCTACCGTACTTGGTCCTACGGAATCAGCAGCCCAACGTCTTAACTTATCTCAATCATTTAATGGTCTAGGTTGGATTTTAGGCCCATTCGTTGGAGGATTACTAATATTCGGAGCTGAACAAGGGGACCAATTTGCTTTAGCAAGACCCTACTTGTTAATAGGTACAATTGTCATTGTAGTAGCACTTATATTCTGCTTCATTCATTTGCCAGAAATAAAAGAAGAAATTATAGATGAAGCCTTTCCTGATGAGAAATCAACACTAAAGGAAATGACTCCAACGATCCCACTCTGGAAACGCAAACAATTTGTACGAGCCGTCATTGCCCAAGCATGCTATTGTGCAGCTCAAACAGGAATATTCAGTTTCTTTATCAACTATGTAACAGAAATAGATTCCAACATCAGTAATACACAAGCAGCCCAATTCCTGGCATTTGGAGGTATGGCCTTGTTTATGTTCGGTAGATTAACCGGTAGCTTCACCATGAAATGGCTAAAGCCCAACAGACTATTACGATTATACGCATTTCTCAGCATAATTTGTATGTTACTTGTCATTTCATCCATCGAAGGAATATCTTTATACGCTCTCTATTGTTCTTTCTTTTTCATGTCTATCATGTTTCCAACCATTTTTGCTTTAGGACTGGAAGGTATGGGAAGTAAAACAAAGAAAGCATCTTCATACCTTGTGATGAGTGTAGCAGGCGGAGCTTTCAGTCCCATCTTGATGGGACATATCGGAGAAAATCAAATGGCAATCGGTTTTATCATTCCTCTACTAGCCTTCTCCTACATATTATATTTTGCTTTTACGTGTAAAGATTAAATATATTATCCAGTTCTTAAAGGCAGGATCACAAAAATCCCCTTTTAAGAACTGGAAGTTATTTCCAAAACAGACATAGTCTGGTATG
>ULUK01004984.1_pt1 | contig 17097 bp, 8 predicted proteins | sample 1958451 | NCBI WGS metagenome assembly ULUK01 (sample SAMEA4835758, study PRJEB28245) | human gut metagenome | biome: gut microbiome; material: fecal sample | place: Denmark | collected 2008
AACTTCTTTTGCCCACAAACGAATTTATATCATCAAATACAACATTAATCTGCCATATTTTTATTTTATATTCTTCTAGACAATATTTTTGCAAGATTCTGCAGACGTTTTTTATTAGCTTCATGATCCACCAGCTGGCCTGAAACGGACTTCTCTGCATGTTTTGCCGCTCGTCGTGCAAGTATTTATGGCAGTATTCAGTACTTACTAAATAAGTATTGCTTTACTTTGCTGTAAGTATTTCTTTGTTAGATTCAAGGTCAAAGTCATAAGCAGTAAAACCCTATAAGTCTTAAAAACTCTGCTAACAAATTCAGTACTGAATACTGTCACTATATATAGGGCAGCAAACACCGGAAAAGTTTACATGCCAAAATGCAATTTCACATATTGTTCACAAATATCACTAAAATGTTATGAGCTGCTGTTAAAAACCACCTTGCAAAAAAAAATTTCAAACCGATGTAAACTTTTATCCCTCTCGCTGCCCTATATATAGCGTGAGGGTTTTACTCCCTTGCCAAGCAAATCTAAAAGGAGCATCTCTACTATGCAAATGCAAATATCATCAGCACCGCTGCTGACGGACCGTACAGCGGCGACGCCGAAACCCGCTGGAACTTATGGTATCTGCTGCGTGATTCACCCGGCGACGAGGCTATGAAACCCGGCGGGCAGGTCATCAGGGGCAAGGCCCTGTGGTATGCAAAAAGCAGCCCCCTTGTTTAAAAGGGCTGCTTTTTAAAGAACACGATGTTTTCTTTTAATGTTTTCTTCAATCTTTTTTATTTTTCTTTAGCTTTTTTATACTTTCTTGCAATGTTCGCCAAAAATCGCTTTAGACTTTCTTGAAAGAAAGTCAGCAAAGAACTTTCAGCGCTGTTAAGATTTGGATTGCGCTGCACTCGCTGCCCGCGTGAAGACGTTACCTTAGCCGAAGCACAGGCAGCAGCAGCCAAGATCACCAAAGCAGGCGTGCTGACTAGCTGCCTGAACGAACTGAGCCGGGCCATCATCAGTAAACACAGAGAACTGTAAAACAAACAGAGAAACGAGGTATGACATCAATAGCAAATACACAAAGCTCCTGCACTGGTTACGCCTTTTGACCTGCATCATAAGCAGAAAATAACAAACATACTCAATATCCGCCCTGAAACAACATTCATGGCGGGCATTTGCTTATCATTAATCCCTCAAATATACCTTGCTATTGTTTTATACAAAACCTCCACATCTATGGGTTTTGCCAGATGTCCATTCATCCCGGCATCAAACGCAGCCTGAACATCATCATTGAAAGCATTGGCTGTCATGGCAATGATCGGTATCGTCCCGGCAGCAGGATGCTCTGACGACCTTATGCACCTGGCAGCGTCATAGCCATTCATCAGCGGCATTTGAATATCCATGAAAATCAAGGCATATTCCTTTTCTTTCGAGTTTCTAAAAATATCTACCGCAACTTTACCATTCTCAGCATGTTCAACTTGTAAATTCACAAACTTCAACAGCTCTGAAGCAATCTCCATATTTAACTCATTATCTTCCACCAGCAATACCTTTTTGCCGCCAAAATCATACGTTTCCTTATTGCCTACTGCAGAAAATCCCAGCTCCGGCTTCCGCGAAACAGTTAACAACGTATTGTATAAATTTGAAGCAAAAAACGGTTTAGCTATAAAAGCATTAACACCTGCTGCCTTTGCCTGTTCTTCGATACCAGACCAGTCATAAGCACTGATAATAATAATCAAAACATCAGGACCGACATAGCGCCGCATCCTACGGGCCGTTTCTATTCCATCCAGTTCCGGCATACACCAGTCAATGAAACAAACATCATAGCAACGCCCGTCATCTTCACAGGCGCTTCTTACCTTTTCAATAGCCTCAAAACCATTCAGAGCCCAGTCAACATTGACTCCCATGCCTTTCAGCAATACTACTGCATGTTCACAGGTATCGTTATCGTCATCGACAACCAGTACCCGCATCTCCTCCATCTCAGCCGCAGTTTTTTTATCAACTTTACTTACTCCAAAAGGCAGGTCTACCATAAACGTAGTTCCTGCACCTTCCTGACTTTCAACCTCAATAGTTCCATCCATGATTGCAACAAGATTTTTGGTTATTGCCATCCCCAAGCCCGTACCGCCATATTTTCTGGCAATTCCATTATCCGCCTGCTCAAACGGTTCGTATAAATGTTCCAAAAACTCCTTTTTCATCCCGATGCCGCTGTCTTTCACGATAAACCTCAGCCATATCTTGTCACTTGCTGAACGCAGCATTCTGATTTCCAGCCTGACACTGCCGCCTTTAGGCGTAAATTTAATTGCATTGGACAATAAATTGAGCAGGATTTGGTTGACACGCATAGAATCTCCGAGCAACAGCTCATCTTTAAATCCTGAAATAACAATTTCAAAGGACAAACCTTTGGCTGTAGCAAGTCCATAATTGATATCAGCTAAAGAAGTAACCAGATTTTTTAAATCAAACAGTTCTTGACGAATATTCAACTTTCCATTTTCGATTTTTGACATATCTAAAACATCGTTGAGCAGCATCAATAAATGCTTCGACGAAAAAGTTATCTTACTCAGACAATCAGCAGTACGCTTTTTATCATCCAAATAATTAAAGGCAATCGCCGACATTCCAATAATTGCATTCATCGGCGTTCTGATCTCATGCGACATCCGCGACAGAAAATCACGTTTGGCGTCATTCGCCTTCTGCGCTACCAGCAGAGCATCCTGTAAAATCTTCTGCTGTCGTTTAAGCTCGTCATTAATAAGATACTCATTACGTAATTTATAAGCATAAATAACAATCACGATCATCAACAGACCTATCACAGCAGCATAAAGGATGGCGGCTTCAGCTTTTTCCTCCGTGCTTTCCTGTATGATCAGCACACGTCTGTCTGCCGAATCAATGACCTTTTGAATGGCTGTATCCGTTTTTACCCTTATCGGCTCTATTTCTTTATCAAAGTACTTTTGGACTGCCGGTCTGTCCATCTTATTATTTTCAGAATTTTCCACACTTTGTATAAGCGCCTTTTTCAGTTCGTCTAAGGCATCGTTCAATTCTGTCAGATCTTCCTTTTTGCCTAAATATATTTCATCTAATATTTTCAGTGATTTTTCATTTTCTTGACAACTGGTCCTCAGTACACTTCTGATACCATCAAGGTTATTTTCAGTTTCGCTAATGAAAATCGGCAGGTACGTATTCATTTCAAAAACCCTGGCACGGATTTTATTTATTTCCGACATGGCTTTGTACGGATGTTCTGCTACATAATTGATTTGTCTGCTGATTGTAAAAATAGAATGTGTAGTAAAAACAACATATACCACTACACAAAAACAAATGGCTATCACCCCGGATACCATGCCATATCTTTTGATAAAATTCATATTTTTCAATCCTTTACAATTTTATTAAATTATTGCAATTATTTTTATTATAAATATAGCACATCAACAGCAGACAAACAAGTAGGATATTAACTTTTTAGAATACAATATAATTGTGTTATTGCCTTGCACAAATGTACGTATCGTTAAATTTGTATTTATATGACCACTGAATTTTCCACAACGCTAAAATAAAGCTGCCTGTATCAGCAATCTCTGTAAGTAAAATTTCACCTTCAGTATAGTACCAAATAACGAACTAAATCAGCGATATGAAACTTAATTCATATCGCTGATTTTTTACTTTACTGAACTTATTACTGCAACTTACCAGTGTCTCAAACCCTCACTTAAAACGTGAATCTTAACCCGGCGTTGAACTGCCAGTCGGTACGCAGATCGCCGCCAAAGGTTTTTAAGGCGTCAAAATACAAATTGCTGTTTTTGGCAATGCCCAGGTTAGCTCCCAGTCCGATCTCGTACCAGGTGCCGGTCAGGTCACCTGTCTGCAAAGCCAGACTGTCACTGCCGTAATAACCGGTCGCCCCGCCGCTGCCGCCGAAGTCGTGCAGCAGCGATGCTTTGACATAGGCATTGCTCGGACGGCCGCCGATAGTAAATTCTTTACCACCCAAAATACCTATGCGCGTTACAGCGCTGTCAACGCCGTCGTTTTCTATCCTGCCGCCGTTAGACATCGTGTAATCGGCGCTGCCGATATGGCCCAGGCTCAGTTCGGCCTGCGGTTCTACGAACCAGCCTGCGTTCAGGTTTTGTCTGTAGCCGTATTCGGCGCTGATGCCGTAAGCCCAGGTATCGTAATCGGCTTTGGCGGCATTATTACTTGAATCTACCAGTTTAAAGTCATTGGTCAGCTTGCTGCCGCGGGCGATAACGTCCAGATAATGCCCCTTGCTGCCCAGCCAGCTGGCGTATACGCCTACACCGGTACTGCTCAGGTCGCCGCTGCCTGCCGTATAACCGGCGTTGCTGTCGATGCGGTTGACGGCGATACCTGTATAGAGCTTGCCGCCTTTGTAGTCCTGCACTTTGTCGATACCGCCCTGGAAAGCCGTATAATCCTGGCTGAAACTGCGGTCATAAGCACTGTCGGCACTCAGTTCGCCCCGGTAGTAACGGGCCCAGACGCCGCCCTTAGCCGCTTCTTTATCACTGCGCAGCTCGCCCATGCGTTTCATCAGGTTGTTGCCTTCGATACGCCACATACTGCCCATTGCCATCTGCGCGTCAGCGGCCGTCATCACTGTTTCGGAAGCGCCTGCTTCCTCAAAATCTATTTGCGTGATCTTGACATCATTGCCGTCCACTGTTACGGTCGGCGTTGCCAAAAATCTGGTCAGCGGGTCGTCCATTACGCTTTCCTTACCCACAAAATTATTTAAGTTCTGCCCAGGCTCCAAATCAGTTACTGTCAGTACCGTCACATCGCCGATAAAACTGTTCAGCCTGCTGCCGTCAAAGGCTTTGTCGTAACCGACAGTAATGTACTGTGTTGCCGTGCTGCTGTCGGCTGCCAGTTTCGCAAAAGTAAACTTATCGGCATTAGGAGTAACATTCGACAAATCAGTTGCAACTTTAAAGGTGTTACTGCCAGTCAGCTGCAGGGTGCCGCCATCAATAGTGCGGCCCACGTTTTGGCCTTCACCCGGACTGCCAAATCCAAAAGTCGCATTGTTCAGGTAAGTGATGACATCATTATCAGTAGATGAGCCATCGCTGTTTAAAACAGCTTTATCGTTAAACAGCACTGTAGCGTTATCGGCATACACTGCGTAGGCTTTACTGCCTTTCTGGGTCTCAGTATTACTGGCTTTGGCGCCGATAGTGATCGTGCCGCCGTTGGTTTTGGCACTCAAAGTAATCACAGAGCCACTATCAGCATACACACCATAAGCCTCGGCCTGCGCTCCCTGTCCGCCGGCACTGCCGTCAACACCGGAAGAACCACCATAAGATCCTTTGCTGCCGCCAGCGCCGCCTGTCCCGGCAGCAGCCTCAGCCGCGATACTGTCTACTGTCAACGTAAGCAACGCCTGTTCGCTGCCCCTGACGCCATAAGCAAAAGCGTTACCGCCAGTACCTCCATTGCCGCCATTTGAAGCAGCATAACTAACGCCTTTAGCACCTGTACCACCGCTGCCGCCAACCGCCGCAGCCTTGATGCTGTCCGCAGTCACTGCTGCAGTACCACTGCTCCACACACTATAAGCAAAAGCATTACCGCCAATGCCGCCAATGGCTCCATCTGCAACATCAGAGCTGACATAATCGCGACCGCCAGTGCCTCCTGTACCGCCAGTACCACCAACCGCCTCAGCCTTGATACTGCCCGCAGCCACTGCCATAGTGCCACAGTTCCTCACACCATAAGTAAAAGCATTACCGCCAATGCCGCCAATGCCGCCGACTTCAGCCCCCATGCGATCTGCATAGCTGCCATTAGCACCACTGCCACCGTCACCACCAGTAGCCGTGGCTGTTATGACCCCTACCGCCAGCTCATTCGACAGGAGGCTTTGAACAGCGATGCCTGTTGCAGTGGCTTCGCCACCCTGCCCGGCATTGGCGTGCGTAATACTATCCTCAAGAATATTGGCATTATTATCCCAGCCAGCATTACCGCCAGCACCGCCGGCAGCCGTACTGCTGATCGCCTCGGCCGTCAGCTGCATGCTGCCATTTTGGATAGTCAATCCTACACCTGCAGCGCTGCCGCCGGCAGCACCGTCATTGCTCTTATATCGATCACCATGGCTGTTATTTGTATCTGCTTGGAAGGTCTGGGCTGTACCGCCATAACCACCATCCCCCCCGGTAGCTGTCAAGGTCAGGTTTGCAAAGCTTACGCTATAAACACCGCTGCCAGCAGCCACCAGTCCATAAGCTTCGGCTGCGCCGCCAACAGCTGCCAATCCGGCCTCGCCGTAAGTAGAACCGCCGGCGCCACCTCTGCCACCAGTACCGGAGATTATGATATCATTCGTCACCTTTACTGCTGCCTGCTGGCCGCTCAAAACAATTCCCCGCATAGCAGCAGTACCGGCTGTTCCTCCATCGCCACCGTGATTATCCTTGCCCTCCTTACTAATATAGCCATTATTCCCGGCATCACCGGCCTTTATAGTCAGGCTGATACTGGTCGCTGTCAGGCTGCCATCAGTTATGGCTATACCAGCCGCCGCGTTACCTCCGGCGCCACCATTACCCAAAGTCACTTCCGAAGTCGGAGCAGTACCACTAGTATCACTACCACTTTTACCACCGTTACCTGCCTCTGCTGCCAACGTCAAAGCCCCCGTCTGCACATTGCTCCCAACCGTCAGCTGCAGCTCTGCGTCACCACCACTGCCGCCAGTACCAGTTATAACATCACTCTGGGCAGTTTGATCACCACCGTTACTGCCTTTTGCCCCCTGCACTTTTACACTTACAGCTTTACCGGTATCATTAACAGTCAAGGTGCCACTAAAGCTTGCAGCGCCGCCGTTACCGCCAGTGCCGCCGGCATCATCAGTACCGCTGCCGGCAGTACCGTCTGTACCATTACCACCAGCCACACTAATGTCAACGCTGTCAGAGATACTGACATTTTCCCGGATATCATCGGCGCCGTTATTTCCGTTGGCTGCCGCCCAGGCTGTACCAGCCCACAGGTTCAAGCCGCCAGCCGATACGATCGACATGGCCAGTATGGTATGGGCCACCTTTTTTGTCAGTATTTGTTTTCTACTCATTTTCATCCTTCTTCCCTATATTTTAGTAATTTGATTTATCTTTATTTCTTCTTAAAGTCTTTAAAAATATTTATCCCTCAGCAGGTATTTCAGTACTGCTTCGTAATATGAAGCCGCTTTCTGATACTCACCGCGGTTATGCAGCAAACGAGCCGTCAGCAGCACCGTTTCTACCGTATTGCCGTCCTGTGGTTTCAAATCGCTCCACAGCGATTTTTTGACATACTGCCAGTACAGCTTTTTCTCATCACTGTCGTAATAGTAAATATGCCAGGGTTTTACGTAGTCGATATAATGCACGATAACGTCGTCAGGTTCTGCTTTCAGTACTGTGTTGTTGATAACGATGCAGTTATACTTTTTGGGCAGCTCGGTAAACGCGCCGTCGATAACGCCGTTGAGCGCGTCCTGGTCGCCCCAGAGAATCTTCGTATCAACAACCTTATCCAGCCACTGGAACAGCTTCTGTGTCAGCTTTTGCTGCCGCCATTTAACTAAATCCATTAAAAGAACGCCGGAATTAAAGTAGCGGCCGTTCTTCAGACCGATACGATCGCAGCTTTTGGCTTCGCCCCAGTCACGTACAGCCCCCAAAACTCTGCCCTGCAGATCGGTCTGCCACAACGACAGGATATCTCCCTTGCAGATGATGTCGGCATCCAGATAGATAAGCCGCTTAACTGATTTTGGCAGCATTTCGGCAAATAAATAGCGGTAATACATCGCCTGGGTGATATGACCGGTTGGTACGACAAAAGTCATCCCCTCAGTGCTGATGATTTGATAAAAATGCAGCGTCAGGTTACGGTATAACTGTTCCGTCTTTAGCAGCCGCTTCCTATCCTCCGGCAGTAATTCGTCATAGACGATATGGATGATAAGTTCGTTAGCGATATTGTTATGCACCAGTGAGGTGATGGTGATCCCGGCAAATCTGCCGAAGTTTTTGTCGATCCCAAACCCGATATGTATTTGTTCAGGCACTTTGCTCCTCCTTTCTTTACCAGTTCAGTCTTTTTCGGTCTTTGCTGCTTTTTGTTCTGCCGCCCCCTTAGAAAAACTTGTTTATATCCTCGCAGTTATTACTGCGGATCTGGTATTGCTAGTCTTTATCCAAACTGCAAAAAAGCACAGCCGCTGCCTTCAGCGACTCTTACTCAGCTGCAGCAGCTTCAGCAGCAGGCGCACTTCCTCCAGCGAGTACTGCTCCTGTTCGTCAGTTTCTGCGGCGGCAGTTTCAGGCACCCGCCCACTTTTTGCACCCGCCGCCTGTTCGTCAGCCTCGGCATCATGTTCCGGTGCCCACTCGGCGGCCGCCTTTCTGTCCAGCAGTGTTTCCAGCGTGCAGCCCAAAACATTGGCGCTGCGCACCAGCAGCTTTAAGCTGACCTGCACATTGTTATGCTCGATATTGCTCAAATGGGTCTGACTGATGCCGATACGTTCGGCAAACTGCTGCTGCTTGAACAGGCAGGTACTGCGCAGGATCTTGATATTACTGCCGATACGCGGCAGGCAGCTTTCATCGTACATACTTCACCTCAGCCATCAAAAACATTAGTATTTTAGTTTGAAATTTCTAAACTAAAATGTTTCTTATTTTGTTTTACATCAAAAACTTTGTCAAAAGTAATAGTTATAGTTATTATAGCACTTGTGTACCCCCCCGCAAGACACTTACTTTAAGCCTGTATAAAACGCCTTCGAGTCTTGCCCGGCGCATTACGCCAGCGGCTTTACAACTGTCGGCGTCTGCGCGTTTTTTTTAAGGCGCAATTGACACATACTTTTTACCAGTCAGCACAGTTATACCGGCTCACAAGCTGCTGCCCCAAAACTATGCCTAATCACTGCAGCAGAAACAAAAAACAGACTGCTTAAAAAGCAGTCTGTTTTTATAAATCTACTAACTCATAAAAAATAGCTTATTCTTTAAAATTCAAATCTTACGCCGGCATTGATCTGCCATTTCTTTTCTATCTCTCCTCCAAAGCTCCTTTCTATATCACCATAAAAATAACTTGCTTTACTGAGCTTGATATTTGTTCCGATTCCTACTTCAAACCATGTGTCGCTGTAGTCTTTTGACATCGACAGGGTTTCTCCATTGGCTGCTGCCATATGAATATCTCTGCTGCCTCCAAATTCATGCAGCGCCGATGCCTTGAAATAGACATCATTGCCATCTTTCGTTTTTTGACCTGCAACAAAGCCTACACGCCCAATATAACTGTTTAGACCACCAATATAGACGTTATTACCACGGTCTGTTGTATATTCACTGTTTTCCAATCTTCCCGCTATGAACTGTAGCTGCGGTTCGACGAAAGTCCCACTTTTTTCACTCAGTTCTATAGTTTTTCCATATTCTATACTCACACTGTAAGCTCTGTTGTTATAGCTGGCTTTATCCGGGTAATCTCCATAAGATTTGATGTCTGTATCAAATTGACCTATTTTTGCTACTACGTCCGTATAGCTTCCGTCATCTCCGGTCCAGGTACCATAGAAGCTGCCAGAGAATAATTTATCTTTACCACTGCCGAAGCTGTAATCAGCATGTCCGGTTCCGCTTTCTAATGCAAAACCATATGTGCTCTTGGCATTATCTGCTTTATCGTAACCAAGCTGATACATATTATAGCTGCTGTCAAAGCCACTGCCGGCAAATTTTCCTCCTGTGTAATGCGCCCAAATTCCTTCTACACCTTTTTTGTTCGTACGATAGTGCAGGTCTCCTAGATGCTTACGCAGCGTATCATTGGTATTACGCCACATCGCATAACTGCTATCACTTCCATCCAATAACACTTGGGTATCGTTGTTAACAGATCTATCTATGTGTGTTAAATACCATTCTTCTTTACTACCTATCACATTTCCAGCATTATCTTTAACATTTAAACCATTTTCTATCTCTGGTGTAAATGTCCAGATGCCGCCATTATTAAGGTCTTTTCCTTCAAAAGTTAATTTACCGCTGTTATCTGTAACAAGAAGCAGATTTTTATGATCGGTTACAGTACCGTTCAGCAAACTTGTATCGTTGACCTGGATATAACTTGTGCCTACATTTGCGGCCTCTTTGATCGTTATTTTATCGCCTTCTTCATTGTTAAGGTCGGTATCCATAATAAACGTACCACCGGCTTTGTCCAAATTTTCGATGGTCAGTTCCTCCTGGGTACCAGTCTGAGCGCCATTTTTGTTTTGGGTCATGTCGAGGCGGCCACCTGTAAACTCAAACTGCCCCAAGATGTTATAATCGCCACCATCTGCGCCTAACATATATTCACCACCGCTCATCGTCAAACCTGAAACGAAAGCATTACCATCCAGCATAACAGCTACACCGCCGTCAATAGTTGTATTTACTGCGCTGCCACCTATTAATTGTGTACCACCATAAATATTGGTATCTAAGGCTGTTCCTCCGGCATATATCTGCTGTGTACCACCATTCAGAGCGCTTACTGTACCAAACCCACTATTCCGAATAGCCTGGCTACCATCGTTCATAGTAATTACTATACCTGTTCCTCCGCTGAAAATATTCTGCATTCCACCACTCATGGTATATACTATACCGCTTCCTCTGGAAATAAACTGCTGACCACCGCTCATAGTATTTACAGTGCCTGTTCCTCCGTTCCATATATTCTGATAACCAGAAATAACGGTTTCTACTGCACCTATTCCTTCTTTGTAGATGTTCTGGCTGCCACCATTCAAAGCGCTTACTGTACCTGTTCCTCCTCTGGAGATATACTGAACACCACCACTCATTGTATCTACTGTACCTGTTCCTCCTTTGATTACCATTATATCTCCAGAGCTCATTGATGCTACACCACTGCTCACACCAAAATCAACTGAATAATCTGCAGCTTCTGCTTTTCCAAAAAACATATTTTCCACAAAGTTTAATGTGTGTGGCAAAACAGTATATTCCAGTGTTTTCACTTCTCTTTTTGGCTGTTGCACCTGCAAATCACTCTTATTCGGTAGTTCCCGTAGTGCCGCTGCCAGAGGTATCATACTGTTCACCAAATTTATTCCCATTGCCAGCGTTGCCAATATCTGCTGATTTTTCTTTTTACTTAACCTTCTTTCCTTCATTTAGTTCACCAACCTTTATTACTTTGCTTTATTTATCCCATCTCTTTACTTTAAACATATCTTTGTAACAGCAAAGGCTCATCTGCTTTTGCCATCCTTCTTCATCTTTTTATTTTGTTTCAGATCCAAGCCATAGTCTTCCATCAGCCGGTCTATCACCTTGTTCACTGCTTCCGGAGTTATATACCGGCTGCATTCAAACTGCCTTTCTGTTCCCTTTAACCGCGGACACCATTCAAAATCCTTATGTTCAAACACTACCTGAGTATCGTTCCAGCAGCCGTTGCAGACATGGTAGTTGATCACCCGGTACGGAGTCGGGAATTCGTTGAACGGCAGCGTGAATCCGCTGATCAAAATTACAGGTATACCAACTCCGTTGGCTACCCAGCTCAACCCGCTCGACAGTCCAATGAAAAAGTCTGCATGGTATAAAAGGTCTATCCGCTCCTGCAGCGGCAGCTTGCCTGTGAAGTCTTCCGCTCCATAAGGTATGATGTTAAAGCGGCTGTTCATACCATAGACATTCTCCCTGTCTATGCACAGTACTCTGTAGCCTTTTTCTTTCAGGTGCTTGACTACGTTCAGCCACCCGGCTCCATTGTTCCAGTATTTCGCCTGGCTGCTGGACTGGGCTGCTATGCACACATACGGTTCTTTGATCTTTCTCGTTTTGTCCTTAGGCAATAATTTGATGCTGATATCTTTGGGTTCACTGCCTTCGTCAAGCCCTAATATCATCGCAGCATTTTTGTGCAGGCCACGTACCCTGAAATCTGACGGCTGGTGCATCCTGTCCCCGCAGGGAAAGAATATCCCCAGATAGTAGCTGGCATATAGGCCTTCCGGACGTTCTTCAGGTTTTACATAATGGATATTTGGATATCCGGCTTTGAACAGTTCTGCCATGTCTTCCGCTAATGCACAGTAAAGTTCGCACTGATGTTTCTTTCTGAATTCTTCCGCATAGGGGAACCACGCCAGGATATCGCCAAGGATTCCTGTGGGAAATTTGATCAGCACTTTTTTACCTTTCAGATCCAGGTCATGAGCAAAGATCAGTTTATCCTCTTCATACACCTCAATACGAAAATCAACAAAATACTTTTTACTGCTGGTCACCATTACTCCTGACGCCGGTGCATCGTAGACTGTCAAGCAGGCACTGCGATCGATGAGCTTGACCCTGTATTCTCCCTGCGGCACTGTTACTCTGGCTCCGTAGTTAAAGTCATACTTTACACCTGGCAGGCCGCTTTCCTGCACTACTTCTCCGACTTCAAAGATCATATATGGCTTCTGCGGCACAGCTTCTGCTTTTTTCTCTTCCATTCCTTTGGCTATGCGAGTCAGTTCTTCATCACTTACTGATTCTATTTCGGACATACTTCTCTCCTTTTCTTTATCTGTTGATTTTTATTTCTACATCTATTTTGGTATCTCTCCAACCTTACTTGCACCCCTTACATTACTGGCTAATTTCTGACTAAATAAAAGATGACCTCCCCCAGAATTTGATTCTGGAGGAGGTCTCTTATGAAAGGTCAGCAGAAGCGCATGTCCCCCCACATATACTTTCTCGCTATTTTATTTTTATACAACTATACGTTTGTTTTAAACGTTACATTTTTCTTTATTGATATTGTAAAATCATACTTTTAAAATATCAATAAAGATATTGTTTGTAGATATTGTTTTTTATTAATATTGTTTTTTATAACACTGTAATACGATGTAATATTATTCCATTTAGATAAGTATTACAATATTATTTAAGACGCTTACAAAATTATACTGCACGAGATGCATAATCAGCTAAAAAAATCCGCTTCAAAGGTCAACACGTCTGGCAATATAAATAAAAAGACTGAGCCTAAGCTCAGTCTTTTTATTTATACGTTATTTTTTTATACTATGCAGCAATTTACCTTTCAGCTTCTATCTGTTTGCCTACGTCCCGCAGATAGCTTTGCAGCGTCAGCATGGAATTGGTGAGATAACGCTCACCGCACCACGACAGGTAAATACTGGCTTCACCGATCTCGTCAGCCAGCGGTATGGAACGGATATCACGGTAAGCATCTCTGACGCTCGCCAGTCCGAAAGAAACGCCCAGCCCTTCGCGCATATAGTCGCTCAGCAGCTCAACATTGCCTTCCAGGACAAAGTCCGGCTCGAAGCCGGCTTTTTTACACAGCTCGTCAACGATCCTCAGCTTGCTTTGATCCTCCGGCAGGGCGCAGATCTTTTCGTTTTGGATATCCTGCAGATAGATCTTCCGGCGGCGGGCCATAGGGTGCCTGGCTCCGACCAGCAGTGTATAACGGTCTTTCCACAGCGGCACTGAAATGATTTTAGGATGATCGAGCCTGCCCGTTGTCAGCCCAAAGTCAAAGCGACCGCTCAGAAGTCCGTCCATGATCTCATTATGCGCTGCCAGCAGATGCGCCAGCCTGATATCGTCATGTTCTTTAAGAAAATCCACCAGCCAGCGTTTGGAAAGCATGGTACTGCTGCTGCCAAGACGAATGTATTTAGTATCGCGCGAGCGCATGTCGGCGATTTCCTTTTTGGCGTCCTCCAGATGCTGCAGGGCTTCGTTGGCGTGGTGCAGCAGGATCTTGCCGTATTCGTTCAGCACTACGTTACGTCCGTCGCGGTCAAAAAGCTGCCCGCCCATTTCTTCTTCCAGCCGGGCAACGATAGCGCTCAGGTAGGGCTGTGATACCATCAGCAGCTTGGCTGATTTGGTGATGTGTTCCTGTTCGGCGACTACTTTAAAATACTTGAGCTGTAATAGATCCATGACCGTCACCTTTCATAACAAATAGCTTATGAGTACATACAATAACTAGTATTATACTTATTCTACCCCAGGTTTTACAATAAAGACAAGAAGAAATCTTGCAAGATATTTAAATTCTAAAGTTTTGGGGAGGTCATTATGTCTACTAACTCTGCTCTCAGTAAATACAAGTTTCTCGGTCTCTTTCCTCTGGTCATGGCCCAGATCGGCACTTCCGGCGATAATTCGGTGCTTACCGTGGCTACAGCTTCCCTGCTGGCCAGTCTTAATGCGACAATGTCAGACATCCAGCTGGCCAACATTATTTATTCTTTGTGCGCCGGCTGCCTGATGATCGTCGGCGGTATGGTCGGCCTGATAGTCGGCTGGAAAAAAACTTTCCGCATCGGCGCTGCGATGTGCGCCGTCGGCGAACTTGTCGTAGCTTTCTCCGGCAACATTTTTATGTTCACCTGGGGCGGCCGTCTGCTGGTCGGTATCGGCGCCAGTTTCCTTATCCCTTCTGTCCTCGGGCTGATCCCCGGTTTGTATCAGGGCAATGACCGCGCTTTCGCTTTCGGGGCTATCGGCGCTGCTACAGGTATCGCTTCCTGCCTCGGCCCTATCGCCGCCGGTTTTTTGATCGATACTTTTGACTGGCGCATAGCCTTTAGCTGCATGGCCGTTTATTTTACTATCGTTTTTGTAGGTTCGCTGCTGGTAGGCGATGTTCCGCTGCCCGAACAAAAAGTGCGTTTTGACCTGAAAGGTACGGTCGTTGCCGTTGCCGGCCTGTTTTTACTGATCATCGGTATCAGCAAGATCCCAGTCTGGGGCCTGATCGATCCGATCGCTCCGCCTGTTATCGGCGGCAGTCCGTTAGTTTTGTTCGGTATGTCACCGGCTTTGTTTATCGCGCTGCTGGGGCTTATCACTCTGGTTTTCCTAGTCCGTATCGAACGTAATATTGAAAAAACCTATGGTTCCTGTCTTATTCCTTCCTCCTTCTTAACGACGCCGCAGGTACGCAGTGGACTGTATCTTACAGCGATGCTGTTCCTCTGCTTCGGCGGGTCGTTCTTCCTGGTCATCACTTATCTGCAGCTGGTCGCCGGTTTCAGCGCCATTATGACCGGTATAGCCATGAGCGCTATGGCGATCCCGATGATCGTGTTCTCTATGGGTATCCCCAAGTTCAGTCCCAATGCTTCGCCGAAAAAGATCTGCCGCACGGGTATCGCTATGGTTGCCCTTTCGACGATCCCGATGGCGTTGTCCTTAAATCCTTACGGAGTTAACTGGCTGATGTATGTGGGCCTGTTCTTCTTCGGCGCCGGGCAGGGCTTTGTTGCTTCACAGTCTTCCAATATCATCGCAGGGGCAGTCAATGCCCGCGACGCTCAGCAGTCCAGCGGTATCCAGACCGCGACCCGCAATGTCGGTCAGGCGATCGGCGTCGCTATTCTGGGCGTAGTCATGCTGTTTTCCATCACCGGTACTTTTAAGGACGCCGCTTTGAGCAGCGCCGATCTGAGCAGTACTTCCAAAGCCGTTATCAGCGAGCAGGCTTCCATCGGCTTTATGCCGGACGCTGCTTTCGCAAAATATATTGCGGATAAAGCGGCAAATGCCGATGACGCCGCTGTCTTGACCGCTATCAACCGCAGCACCCGCCAAAATTCCACTCAGCTGGGCCTGTATGTCCTGGGCTTCATTTGCGCTCTGTTCTGGCTCAGCACCGGACCGCTGCCCAATGAAAAAATAACTAAATGATTTTAACTGTTAATCAGTAAATTTATAATGAGGTGATTTTATGTATATGTCCGCAAATTTTCAGGTGATTTCCGATCCAGTAGTCTTTCAGAACGCTCAGGTTACTATCTACCGCGCGCAGAAGGTAGTGACCATGAACCCGCAGATGCCGTGGGCAGAATGTGTTGCCGTTACCGGCGGCACTATTATCGCAGTCGGTGATTTTATCGATATGGAGGCTTATTTTAAAGCGCATGCTGCTTATTATCAGATCAATGATACGTTTATCAACAATGTTATTTATCCCGGTTTTATCGAAGCCCATATGCACGCTCAGCAAAGCGGCCTGTATAATATGAATTATGTTTATATCGGCTACTTTGACCGGCATACTGCTGACGGCGAGATTTCCAGAGGCTGCAAAACACCGGACGAGATCATTGCCAAGCTGCGCGAGGTAATAGAAAAGAACCCCGGTAAATATAACGATCAGAACTGGCTCAGTACTTATGGTATCGATCCGCTGATCTTGGGCGACGCCAAGCTGGAAAACATCAACAGCAAATGGCTCGACCAGGTTTCCAGCACTGTACCCATCTGCCTGAACCATGCTTCCGGCCATTTGATGACCGTCAATACCCGTGCGATCGAGCTGTCCGGCATCGATGCTGTCCACGACGACAATATCGGCCGTTATCCGGACGGCAGCTGCAACGGCAACGTTGCCGAGCCCGAATTTATGTCCTATGTTTTAAAGGCAGGCGGTATGCGGATCAGCGGCGACGCTGCGGAAACCGCCGAAAAAGCGACCCGTTATATCGCCAAGCTGGCCAAACACAACGGCTGCACCACGATCGCTGATAAGGCTTTCGGCTTTATCCTGACCCCGAAGGCTATTGACGGTTATACTAACGCTCTGAAAAAAGAACAGCTGCCTGTACGTTTTGTTGTGGAACCTTTCTACAGTAAAAATATGGATGGTGTCTTCGGCGGCTGGAATGGCCTGCAGCAGCTGCGTCAGCAGATCGAAAATGACCGTTTCATTTTTAACCACGCCAAGATTCTGGCTGACGGTTCGATCCAGGGCTATACTGCCAATTTACTGAATAAGGAATATTACAGCGGTGCCAGAAACGGCAAGCTGATCTACGACGACGATACCATGTTCGATATCCTGAAGGAATGTGAGGAACACGGCTACTCGGTCTCTATCCATACTAACGGCAACGGCGCTACCGAGCAGGGACTGCGCGTA
>ULUK01015679.1_pt1 | contig 16617 bp, 10 predicted proteins | sample 1958451 | NCBI WGS metagenome assembly ULUK01 (sample SAMEA4835758, study PRJEB28245) | human gut metagenome | biome: gut microbiome; material: fecal sample | place: Denmark | collected 2008
CAAATGATAGGCATCTTTGACTTTTTGCAATTCCTCCATAATCTTATGGGGACAATTAAAAAGGAGTTCCTGTAGAGAAGGGAATAAAGTATACTCTCGCGGATTTCCATAGCTTGTCCAACTGCTTGCATATACAAGCTCATTTTGAACAAAAAATTCAAGGCAACTTCCATAGTTGTTTGAAAGTGTGGAATCAAGTGTGTTTTTGCTCTCCCACTGCCTTATATTTTCGATTTCTCCTTCTGCCATCCAACGGTCACCAAACTCGCGCATTCTCTCTTCCACGATATAAGCAATAAACAGCCGTATATTAATATCAAGCGTGTCATCTGACCAGATTTTTTGAAGATGTTGACGGCTAATTCAATATGCTGATCCACGCATTTTTTAAGTGGTGGAAGTATCTGTGCTGCGTTTGCAGAGTATTTGTGGAAAGTGTCGATGCCAAACTCCAGAGTATACCGCCTGTGCCTTCTGTGCGGATATTTCGAGTGATTCAGAAAGAACGATTGCCTGTACGCCCTGTCGCACATCGCTTTCCGGAACGCCGCATACAACAGCACGCTCATGTGCGTCATTCAAATCGCGGAGTTCGCATCCGCACCATCCGCGCATGATTTCCAACATTTGATCTTGCTGATAGCGCCAACAAGCACCGTTACTCGGATATAACATTTTCCCTGTAAACGGATGCTGGATTGTATAAACCATACCTTGATGCGTGGCAGCTCCCGGTGCAAACGCGTTATCTGTTCACCAGAGTGTTCTGTCATTGTCTGAATTTTTGTATTTTGCATCCATTTCCGCTGTGCGGGGTAGTTTGTTCGGGTTCCAATCAGGCAGTTTGCTATACACCACAAGATGTTCTACCTCGTTCACAATACCCTTGGAGTCATTGCGGGTGGAATATGTACGCTGCCAGGAAATATTGGAAACAAAGCAGTTACTGCCGAAAATCTCATCATAAATCAACTTGAGATTGGCATACTCCGTATCATCAATGCTGATGAAAATAACTCCGTCGTTCGCCAGCAGCTTTTGCAGCAGCTTCAAGCGCGGGTACATCATGCACAGCCACTTGTCATGGCGGGTCAAGTCCTCGCCCTCCTTGCCGACAACCTCGCCCAGCCATTTTTTGATCTTCGGGTCATTGACATTATCGTTATAGACCCAGCCCTCGTTGTCGGTGTTGTAGGGCGGATCTATAAAGACGTAATCTTTGATACAAGCCCGGTCGCCGGAAAAGTGTAAAAATAGCGAAAACCGCAGGAAACAAGGCGTTTCTTGCGGTTTTCGCTGTATTTGTCGGTGTTCAATTTGCCCCGTCAGAGCACAGCCATGGTGTGCCCGATGCTGACATCTGGGCTCCAGCACAGCTGGCTCAAGGAATAATTAAAATGTATGCCAAAATTAAATGGTTCCGGCAAAATTAAAAAGTATTAGTCGACGACTTCAATCCAACCATTATTCAAGCACATGGTCAGGTTATACCTGACATCCTGACCGGCTTTATCCCCACTCTCGAAATTCAAGACCACATACTCTCCGTCGCATCCAACAACACGAGCGTATGCTTTTTTCGATTTGTGGAACACCCGTCTACCAATGAGCTCGCCATATGCGCTTGTATCGCTCTGCAGTCCTTCCTCTTCCGGCTCCGGAGTAGAAGGTGGAGTTTCTTCCTTAACAGGCTGCACAGGTGCAGCTCTATTCGACTCCGGCGCTTTTGCCACTGCCTTCGCATTGGGCTTACTGGCAGTCTGCGGTTGGGCTTTGCGCTCCTCTGCAGCTTTTTTCTTCAGCTTAAGAAGCTCTATAATTTCCGCGATATGAGTAGGTGTGAACCAGAAATCATAGTCGTTGATAGCAACTGAAACGTGGTCGTTCTCCTCAATCTCATTTTCCGACACATCAAGGATAGAATCTATGAGCCGGTCTGCCAGATACTTATCATTTCGCAGCGTTCTAAACTTTGCGGCGCAATTCGGACAAAGGCAGACATTCAACGGGTCGAGCTCTACATCCGGCTTCTGTTCCAGCTGGCACATTTCCACATTGGAGAACGGCTTGTGGCACAGCTGGCAGGCATACCGATAAGACGAGTTTACGCGATACATATTCATCAGGTATGCGCGGACATCGTCTTGCGGTCGACTGACGCGGATACGCCTGACGACAGTCGCATATACGGTTGGGCTGGCATAGGACAGTATTTGAGCGGCATGCTTCTTCAGCGCCTCCCAGTTCTTAACGGAACCGGTCGGGAACTCAAATTCGTCCTCCTCAGATTGACCAGAAGAGCCTTCCTGTAGAGACAGACCACCAAATTCACGACTGAGCTGCTCAGGTGTAATGTGGAAGCGGCGCTCCAGCTCAATTTCAAAGTAGGACTGTTTCTTCTCATCCGGCAGAGCATCGTAATCCTTCACAATGGCCTCATGCTGGTCAATTTTCCCTTTCTTAAAGCCCAGAATGTCGTACAAATTTGAATCGAGGCTGACTTTTCCGTATAGTGCCTTGTTCAAATCGTGTTTTGATATAGCCTTGTGCGAGACCAGCTCCCCAGACTCAGTATAGAGCCATTTTCCGTTCCAGTCAGAAAAACGCCAATTAAACCCATCCCTATTCAGAGTATGGATTACATCTGCAGGCTCGTCATATTTATTTGGCGTTCCTCCGCCGATATAAACCGTACCAACAAGGCGGGACATGTTCTCCTGCAGTGTCTTAAAAATCACCTGTGATTTTATTAAGGCGTCTTTAGCTTTCGCATGCTGGGAGATGTAGAGAAGGGCCTCTTCCAACTTATCAATGCCGAGTTTCCAGCGAAAGTCTCCGGTCGTTCTCCACTCAGGCTGTCGGCCAGGATTGCCGGTATAGTATTCACCCCAGGTTTTTTCGTCCCCGGTGATGATTTTGTCTGTAACGCCAAGCGCCCGTAGGTCATCAAAGGTGATTCCGGCTGACTGGTATGCGTCAAAATCGACAAAGTAGATATCCGGCGCAATGCCTTTGTAGTATTGCTCCAGCATTAGACCGGTTTCGGACTGAGGGAACCGAATAACCTTTGAATGTGGCCGTGCCCAGTATGCCTTTCCTCCTGACCTGCACTTTATGTAGAACGCTTTCCGAACAATCTGTCTCAGGTCAGCCTCGTAGTCAGAATTCCTGAGATACTTGACAAGGGCGTGAATGTCTTGTACGTGCTCCTCAAATGAACCGCTAAAATCTGTACCAGCATACCGCTTTTCAAGAGATTTTACAAAGTGCTCGTACTCGTTGGGCGTCTTCAGGTGCAGCACATTTTCAAAGAAGGCGCGGCACTTCTCAAATAGATATGGATGGACAAATTCCACCTCGGCCTGCATCGCCTTCTTCGACGGAAGAAATACATTGGGCAAATAAGAAGACTGCGATTTTCGGTATGGAGCAACCATGCAGTTGGATGCTGTGCGGACAATCACAGCGTCGAGAATATTTCTGTAATTTGATTCGGAGAAAATATTCGGGACAGTCTCATACAGCTTGTAAAGCCTAACGAGCCAGTCATTATCTCGGTTTTCCAAAAAACTGTGATTGTCGTTGAAGTAGCTTCTAAGGTCTTCCGGACGGATAACCTCTATTCCCAAAATGCTGGAGAAATAAGAGAGCACATCTTTGTACGGGCCTGTCTCCGTCAACGAAACCGGAAGCCATTCATAATGTCTTTTGCCGTTAATAAGTTCCGAGATTAACTCGCTGGGCAATAGCTCTGCAATTTCTCTGCTTCTCGCAATAACTGCATTGGCAGCCTTAGTGTAGCCCTTCCCATCCTTAACCGGCAAAACGCGCTCCGACGAAAACAAATCTCGCATTTCTTCGTATAAAGGATAGAAAAGCGGATAGACATCAAAGTCGTCCTCATCAAGAGGCAGAATCCGAATCAGACTCAAGTCGAGGAGCCCCATATCGCGCAGCTCAAGGACACTCTGCCTGAGGAGCTTGGCCGTTTGTTCAGCCAGAGCCTCGTTTTCCTCTTCATCGGCAGGAACACTGCTCCGGTTTGGAGTAGTGCGGAACGGGCCTTGGACAATGAAGTCAAGTTTGCTTTCGGTCTCTGTCGGGAAGTAAACGGAGATATACGGATTCTTTGCTTTTTGGAAAGTGGTTTTTCCTTCTTTGTCTGTTGCGACAGTGAACGCAACGTCAATTGTACGGGTAGAAACCATCGAATCAATCGGCATCGAAAATTTGATGAATGACAGAGACTCGTCCGTCTTATCATCCTCGGATTCAATTGCCGACACGCGGGTGCAGTGATCATTTACCGGCTCAGCATCCAGTAAATATTCCCCTGATGCTTCTTTGCCCGGAATCTTGATTTCGTACTCAATGAGTTCGAGGTGCCGCATGAAAAGGAGCGTAGTCACTCCGAGATTTTTGAGTCGCTTTGTAATAGCTTCATTCAGCGCAGCCAGATTTTTAAATCCCGAAAACTGGAATCCAACGCTATATGGGAACACGAAGAGGGTCGTATAGCCAGCCGGAACATCAACGGCAAGGATATCTACGGGCTTCGTGAAGTCCTTTATCTCAACAGCGAAGGGATGGCAATTTTCTGCCAGCTCCTTTTTGCGCGGCGAGCTATACAGCCTGACCGTTTCACATATGCCAAAGACTGATTTGAAGCCGACACCGAATTCGCCAATCTGGTTTAAATCATTAACCTTGTCCGACTGCCCTATGTCGCACAGGCCCTGCAGGTTCTCCGTAGTGAAGGATTTTCCATCGTGCATCACTTCAAGCCTGTCAGAGTATTGGACAAACCGAATTCCGGTAGCTCCTGCGTCTTCCGCGTTCTGGAGCAGTTCGTAGACAAAGTGTGATTTATCGGTATAGAGCTGAATTATCCGTTCGAGCGACCGCCTGAGCATGCCGTCCCTATCTTGATTCTGGAGAATCTCATCAGCTATATTCAAAGCACTCACCTCTTTACTTTACCGTGATAACCCCGTTTGCAATCAACGTAGTATGTATATCTGCCTTCGCAATCTTCGCTTCAATCTCTGAAACCTTCTGCTGATAACGCTGTGTAGCGTTTTCCAATTCAGAGCGATGCATAGTTGCAATTCGTTCATCCCCGGCCTCAGCAATTTTTCTTTCCAAGAGCAATTTCCGGTTTCGGTAATTGTTCTTTAAGCTCTCTAATTTATAGCGAGCGACTTGCCTTGTAGACTCTATATGCTGGGCTTTCTCAGCTTGCCACATCCGGACATGGTGTTCCTCCAAAGCATCCCATGCCTCCGGCTTTAGCTTTGAAGAATAGTCAACTGCGGCAGCTGTCAGGATGTATTCCGGGAGCTCTGCTGCAATTCTCGGCTCTTCACAGATTGCTACCAATTTGAAATTTGAACGAATCCCAACATAATCCCACGCATAAATAGACATCGGGTAATCACCGGCTGGAATCTCGTCAGAGTAGTATTCCAAGTGAATATAAACGAGCTTGTTGGTGGCAAAATAGAATGCGGCTTGTTTGACCAGCGGGTGCACCGGAGTAACGAAAAAGGCGGTTCGGTTTTTCTCGGCAGCTTCTGAATCAAAAGTAATCGGGTGGTTCGGATTGTTGCCCTTAAGATAAACCTCCCATTTCCTACGCAGGCTGTTCCGCAGGCCAGTCAGATTTCTGAGGTCAGACAGGATTTCAGAACGCGCCACTGCACTTAGGCGCAGTGTTTTCAGAGCACCATCACCAAGGATATAATTGCTACCACCTAATCGGTGATTGAGATACATCTCGACAAGGTGCTGAATGCTTCTGGCCGACAGGAAGGGACTTTCTGCCTCCTGAATTTCCTTTGACATCGTATAGTTCGACAAATCGAACCCGAATAGCTCCTTCTCCTCGCTTTCCAGCTTGTTCAGCTCCTGGGCCTTGCGCACCTCATTATCGGCCATCTGCTCCAGCTTTGCTTTTCGCTCTGCATCCGTAAGGCTGGTATCCAGTGCTATCAGCTCAATTTGCCTGCCGATTTCGCCGAGAATCTCCTCGCATTCACCGATGCTCCCTTCAAAGACACCGATGCGAGAGAGGCAGCGGTCATAAATGTCAGCATCCACAGTATCACTGGTGATAACGTTATAGATGTTTACAACTTCGCTCCCTTGGCCTCGGCGGTCGATACGACCAATGCGCTGCTCGATGCGCATGGGATTCCAAGGCAGGTCATAGTTTATCATCATGTCACAGAACTGATAGTCCAAGCCTTCAGAGCCGACTTCTGTGAAAAGCATGATGTCAATGGCTTCCGGGTCATCCTTCGGGAGTTCAAACCGAGCCCGGAAATCCAGCCGGTCATCATTTTTAACGCTACCATCGATTTGCTCGACACGAAATCCCGCTTCTCGCAGCTTTCTTTTGATATAATACAGCGTGTAGCGGAATGTGCTGAACAGGATGATTTTATTATTTTCAGATTTCTGCTTTTCTCGGATAATCTGGAGCACCCCATCGAATTTCGGGTCGTCCTCCGGCAGGTTATCCGCCATTTCCAGAATGTTCTTTGCGATGGAGTGGAATGTCTCCAAGTCCATCTCACTGAACTCGCCTTCATCAAAATCAAATTCCGGGTCGTCCGTCATCTGCTCGAATCTGCGGTCAATGATACCCCGAATGTGCGGAGCAAGGCCAAAGATGCAGCTTGCAGCCTGACGGCGAATCGTTGACATCATAAATTTGACGCCACGGCCACCGTGCAATTTGGACAGCGCAGCGACTTCAAAAGTCAAGAGAGCATCATGGAGCTCCCGCTGTTGGTCAGTAAAATCGCTCTCCAGCGTATGCGTTCTCCGAATGCAGAAATCTTGGATATCCTTTCTGCGCGTCCGGTTGAGCATCATATTGAAGCTATGGAGAGACTCAATATCGGTAATGAGTTTTACCCGCTCCTCACGGGTGATGGTGTCCTGTCTGAGAACCTTCCGGATTTGCTCAAATACCGGATTGTTTGCGATTACATTTTCGCCCCATTGGGTCGTGAGAACACTATCCAGCGTTTCCAGTGCTTCTGCTTTCCAGTTTTCCTTCGCAGCTCGAACGATGTGGGCGCACTGAGAGATATACGGATTCGGACGCGACATCATCGTGAAGCTCTTCTTGTCGATTACGACATCCGGGCGCAGCAGATTAAGCAGCGTGTACAGGTCGTCGTCACTTGTCTGCAGCGGAGTCGCGGTCAGCATTACGACAGCGTCTGCGTGTTGACAGAAGTAGTGGACGCACTTATATGCAAATGCCTTGTCCTTCTCCATGCTGCCATTGCGCAGATGGTGGGCCTCATCAATGATGACCAAATCAAAATGCGGTGCCGGGTCTAATTGTTGGAGGCCGAAGCTCTTATGGCTCTTGGATTGGTTCCCTTGGTATGTCCTCGCATCCAGAATGGAATACGGGACGATGACCTTTCCATAGCGGGTAGGCCATTCGCCGTCACGGTCGGTATCAGAGATAATCTGCCGAAGAGTATCGCCATCCAAGGGCGTGAATTCCTCGTCAAAGCGCTTCATCTCATTTTCCCACTTGCGGTCTGCGACAAGCGGCTTCGGGCAGATAATCATGATGTTTTCCAAATCGGAGCGGGCCTGCAGCTCCTTGATAATCAGACCGGCCTCGATGGTTTTACCGACACCGACGCTGTCTGCAATCAGAATTCTTGGTTCGTCTGCCTTTATCAGCTTCAATGCCGGTCGGAACTGATAGGGCACGAAATCGATACGGGCAGCATTAAGGGAATACAGATTTCCGGCAGACGGATTGTTAATCTGGTAGGCAGAAAGGTAGCTTCGCAGGGTCTCAGAATCCACCCACTCATATTCAGGTGTGCTGCTCACCAGCGCAATCTGACCCTCATAATAGGTCTTTAGCGCACCTTCGACGAACACCTCGTACTTCTTGGTGTCGCCAAGCTGCGTAACAGAAAATACCATACCCTTGGTGTCCGGGCTGCCGACGATGTAAACGAGGCTTCTTTCTGTGATATCGTTCTCTTGCACAACCTCCGGTTCCACGATGACATCTGCCTGCTTGGGCACGGTAACGGTTGGGCGAAGCACTGGCTGCGGAGGTGTTTCATCCTTAAATGCTTCGGGCCGCTCCACCCTTGCTTTGAACTGTTCCAAATCAGGAATCAGTCCGCTCCGGTTCATCTGGGTGAAGAACCGGATGAGGCATTCAATGTCCGATACGATGGTATCCTTGCCGGGAAGTTCCGCGCTGACATGCGCCCAGTTGTTCCGGACGCCAATCATATCGCGGATGCACTCCCGCTCACTGGTCGGAAGATAGGCGTAGCCGCGCATCGTGTACCAAGACTTGTTGGCAACACGAAGAAGCGCTGCAAGGTCTAATTCCTCCAGCTTGGAAAGACCCTTTTTCTCAATGAGCTCTCTCTGGGGATAACTCAGATTGGAGAGTACGCACTCCTCCCACCAGTCTTCGCCGGATTTGGGCAGCATCACAGAAAGCCACGACGCCAGTGCTTGCGCGGCCTTGTGAAGATAATCGTTCATCCGGGATATGATGTTCTCGTCGTACATTCTGCTTCACCAGCCTTTAACCAAAAAATCCATCCTCATCAAAAATATGGTCAAGCTCGTCATTGGACATCGCGTGAGAAACGCGGTCACGGACGGCGCTGCGGGACATATCCAGTCTCTTGATGCGCCCGTTAAGCAGTCGGATAAGCTGAAGCCTGCCGACACCGGGATTCTGACGGGCATACTCAGCAAAGCCCTTAGCCTTGCCCAGATTGTCCGTTCTGGTGCCATCGTGAGGCTCCAAAATATCAATGACAAAGCCCATCTCGTCCTTCCGGATAATCAAAAAATCGGGATACATCGATTTCTTCTCCGCGTTCTGCTCATAGGGGATGCACAGTGACCATGACTTCCTCGGCGGATTGCGGAGCCAGCAGATATAATCCGATCGGCCACGTTCGGCCTGAAGGACAGCCTTTTCCCAATTGTTCAGGTTGATGACCGCCTTGCCGGTCGCATTGTCCACAAACAGATGGTCGGTATAAGCCTCGCCGACATTACTGCGCTCGATGCTGATGGTCTCCGGCAGCCGGAAGTTATGCTTACTGATGATGTCGCCATCGGAAACGATGCTGTCATACTTCTTCCGGTACCGCTCAGTCAGGCCGGTGATACGGCGGCGATTTGCGTCATTTATATCGTGGAAGCGACTGCGGGCATAGTTATGGAGCATATCCATGCAGTCTGCGTCGGCAGCAAAGATGATAACGTCGATTTTATATCCGGCAGGATTATCGTCATCTGCGTATTGGGTGCCATAGCGGATGCCGACACCCTCATTGCCCAGCTTGAGCTCCGCAAGACGGAACTGACGGTCGAGGTCGGTGTCCGTGGTGGAGAACAAATCCATCTCCGCGTGGTCGTCCACAGACTCGCCGAACACATCAAATGTCTGCGTTTTCAGCTTGAACTGCAGCACCTGTGTGGCCAGTTCGTCGTATTTGCCCTCGTCCTTTGTCTTTTTGATGAAAGTGCGAATCATCTCCACGATTTCATTCACAACATCATAGGAGGCAGAGGGCTGAAGGCCGGACTGCGTCAGGAGCCGGGTGAGGCTGAACAGGGATTTCAGATAGTCGTTGATTCTGACCCTGCGCACATCGTAGGTCAGAAGTCCGGCATCATTGATGGCCTTTACGATGGCCTCGCGGTCAAGCTCCGGCTCTTCGGGAACGTCTTCCGGAGCAGGCTGCGGTTCCGTTGCACCGGAAGGCTCTGCCCCTGCAGCAGCTCCATTTGCAGGCGTTTCGGTGCTCACGCCACTAACCGGGCGCATGGTATCCGTGGTACCGGAAGCAGGTGCCGCTGGTGCGCCGAATGAGGTGCTACCACTTTGCGAGGGCGTCTGCTGCGTCGCCTCCTGCGCGGAAGGTTCATTGCCGGTCTCAGGGGAAGGGCTGTCTCCCAAAGACATCTGGCCGGGAACCTGCGGCTTCGGCCTCGCGGGACGCTGGGCGGGAGCCGGTCTGGTAGGCCGGACAGTCCACGTTTCAATGGTACTGTTCTCAAAGGAGTCGCCGATAACATCGGTAGGAATCTCACCGCCCTCGGTACTCTGAAGTGCTTTGACCACATCCTCAACGGTCTGGGCATCAAAGTACGGCAAGTAGAGGTGCACGTCGTTCAAAACATCGTCCACCTGAATATGCATCTGCATGGGCGTTCTGACCATTCTGCCTAGGAGCTGTGCAATATAAGTCGCGTCTGTAGCACGACGGAAAGACATCATGGTTTCAGCACGGGGGCAGTCCCAACCGGTAGACAGATTTTCCTTGAAGAAAACTATCTTGACATTTTTCTCGTCTGCAATGCGGGATGGCTCCAGATATCTTACTGCGACTCCATTGATTTGGATGGTGCTGGTTGTCTGGCCAAAGGTATGTACGACCTCTCCGTCCTGAAAGCGGAAGCCTGTCCACTCCTCAATCTTCCTGAGGCAGTCATCTAAGTCGGTGTCGGAGATACCGCTGCCGGTCTGGTTTTGCACCTGAATCACGAAAACCGGATTCACATAGGCGTAGTGCTGCTCCTGACAATACTGAGACCAGTGCTCCCATTTCTGCTTCCAGTCATCAGCGGCAGCCTGCAACACGGCCATATCCTTGCTTCCGGAGGCATCCTCCGGATAGGCGATGATGATTCTGTCTTTCAGCAGACCGGATGCCCGAACATCGTCGGCGGACACGATGACCTTCTGGATGGTCGACTCTGTCCCGGACACCAGATTGTTGAAACGCTCCGGCGTAGCGGTCACGCCAAGCACGACGGGAACGGGAGCCAGACGGTCTTCTCGGCTGCCCTTGAGGAACTTCTGCATGATGGTGGTGGCCTGCGCAGCAGCGCGTCCCTGCATGCCACGGTGGGCCTCGTCAATGATGAAGTACAAGCGGTCGTACTTCTCGTCCATCGTGTTCTGCAGCGTTTCCCAGATGGTGAAGGTGCGTCCGTCGCCCTTCTTTGTCAAGTTGCTGCTTTTGCCGAGCTTCTGGGTGTTCAGAAAATAGATATGCCCATCATCCAACATTTCCTGGTCAAAGGATTCATCGGTGATAGTCACACACTGGTCGAGCCGAATCTTGTCCGCCTTTAGGTCGATTTTGCTGCGCGACTGCTCGTTGAGCTCCGGAGAATCCGAGAGCCACACAAAGACAGCGTACGGTTGGTCAGGATATTCTTCATCACCAAAATAGATGGATTCAATCAGAGACGCCAAAATGATGGTTTTACCCGCACCGGTGGGTGCGGTGAAAGAAAGCACCTGCGGCGTATGGGTGCGCTGGTAGGAACCAAGTGCCTCTGCGGTTTTTCTCCGCAGTTGGAACAGTGCCATCTTTTGAAACGGGAACAATTCTACTTTCATCTTAGCGTCCTCCGTGGTTAATCCGGAAGTTATCCAGATAGTCTCTGTAAAGCTGATAGGTGTCCTCGGCATGCAGGCCGGAAATCATTTCCCGATAGCCCGGTTCGGAATCGGTCACGATGTACACCGTCGTAATGGCATCCTCGATGTTCACTTGTGTAGCAAACGTCTCATACTGAGATTCGTTGGTCAGCACAGCAAAGTGGTTCTCCGGCAGCACCAGCATAGCAGGCATTTCTGCTGCCTCCTCAAGCGAAGGACAAGGCCCATGAGCACCGGCCTTCAGCCAGAGCACTGGAAGCAATTCCTTAAACTGGCGGCCCAGCGCCACGGCATTCTTATCGAGGAAGCCCAGCTTGAAGAAAGCAGCATTCGCCTTGAAGCCGTCTGCCATATGCATCGGCTCCTCTCCGCTGGTGATGTAGTCGCCCTTAAGCGGTTTCCCGTTCACATCATGCCCTTCAATGGAGCAGACGGTGCGCGGCCATGTCACATAGCGGGCAATCCCATACTGTTCCCACTCCGGGTCGCCGGGCTGGTATCCTTGGGCGGACAGGGTCTTGGCCTCGTCTGCCGATACCTCGTTGTTGGTCACCAGGATACAGCGGCGGTGGCCGCCGTCCTCGGCATTCAGCAGGTTGACCGCATGGAGCGTGGTGCCGGAGCCCGCGAAGAAGTCCACGATGAGGGCGTTGGGCTTGTTGGCAACGAAGAAGCGGAGGGTATCTTGAACGGCATACAGGGATTTCGGATAGTTAAACCGTTTACCTATCATAGCATTGAGTACGTTTGTGCCGTAAGTTTCAGCATTATGTGTTTTCATGTTCCACACGCGTTTTGGCGGCGTTACTCCTTCGTCAGTGTACTTGGCAATCACCGAACCGTCAGGATTTCGACCGGTAATGACCGCTTTACCTGTCTCAATGTCTCGAATCGTGCCAGAAGGTAAATAATAAACAGTTCCAGTCTTTTCCTTAGAGCTCCAATTATTCACTCTCAAAAAGCCTTTACTCAGATTAAGCCGTGCTTGTTCTGGAACTAAACTCCAAAGCCGTTCATCGCTATCCTTGCTTAGCGGCCATAATGCAATGCATCCGTCCGGAATTTCAATCGAGTTTCTATCAATTCCTGCCTTTACAACATCGCCTATGGAGTGAATTGTCCCATCATTTTTATGAACGAATACAGGATAAAACTGGTTTGGCCTTGATTCTCTTTTGGCTTGAGGAGCTCTGCGCCGAAAGCCCAGCCACTCAATGCTTCTTTCGGACTCCTTCTTTACTTCGTTATCAAGCATATTATAAATACCGGGAACCAGAGAGGATGAGCCAAATTCAATCACGAATATATATTCCTCAACTCTGGAAAACTGGCCGGTACGGACAACGCCTTTTGCACTGATTACGCTTGTTACCATCTGCATCCGCGCTTCTGAAAAAATCTCCTCCAGCAGACAGCCGAGGTGCAGATATTCTTTTTCATCAATGGTCACGATAAGCACAGAATCATTAGGATTCAGCAGCTTTTTCGCCAGCTGCAGCCGCTTTTCCATCATGGAAAGCCACTTGCTATGTCGATAGGTATCGTTGCCATCCACATAGTCGTTATTGTATTTCCAGTCTCTCGCCCCTGTGTTATAGGGTGGGTCGATGTAGATACAATCCACCTTTCCGGCATAGAGGTACTCCAGCAGCTGGAGCGCATGGTAGTTGTCCGCTTCAATCAGCGTGTGCCACAGGTCGCTGTCCGGCGCATTGCAGACGGTATCCAGCGGCTGCAGATAGGGATAGATGGGCTCACCGAATTGGGCCACGCAAACCAGCGCATCCACAGGAAGCACGACGCGCTCCTTCGTCGCCTTGTGGAAACAGGCAGCCTGTCCATCCTCGATTTTCTCTACATAGTAGATGTCTGTGACCTGCCCGTCCTTCGTGGCCACGACGGAACCGCGCTTTACCGGGATATCGTAAAGCGGTGTGGCCTCCGGCAGATGCTCTTCAAATACCAGACCGAATTTCTTCTGGCGATTGGCCCGCTTCATCTCTGCGCGAATCCGCTCACGCAGGGACTCGTCCGGAATCTGGCTAATCAAATCGTCTAAAGCAGCCATGCGTTTTTGCCTCCTGTGTCTTTCTCTGGAGATTACTCTTCCGTGATTGTCTTCTCTTTGATGTGATAGCTGATGTTTCGCTCCTGGCAGAATTGAACCACCTCGGCAGCACATTTATTATAAAAATGTTTGTGTGCAGTGTATGCACTCACTTCTTTGCTATAGTTCGTGCGTCCAAATATAATCCGGTCAACAAAACCAACGGATTCAAGCAGGTCATGAAGGTTCTGCTCTATGAGATTTGGTGTTGGATACGGCTCAATACTTACCCATGTCCTGCACCCGGCATCATGTAATGCCCGTAATGCAGCGAGGCGCTCTTCACACGAGGCTGCTCCGGGCTCCATTTTACGTCGATAATCCTCATCAAGCGTTATTAGTGTGATACCATGTTCGTTTCTCAATGAGCATTCTTTCAGCTCTATCGGAAGGATGCCTTTCGTCAATGTAGTACAGATAATGCCTGCCTCGTTTAGTTTTCTAATGGCGGCAATGCTCATGTTCCTTATTTCGTCATATCCATACATGAAAGGGTCGGTCGTGAAACAGAGCTGTACCGATTTAATATTGTCTTTCAGCTTTGGGATTTCTTTGTCCAAGAGCTCTAATGTGTTTGAAACGAGATATGGCTGTAACCATTCCTCATAACTTTTTACGTTACCGAACCGTTTTTTCTGTTGGAACGCATAACAAGGATACTTGCATCCGTGCGCACAGCCGAGCACATGATTCATGGTGTAATCGCCATACTCCACTCCCGTCTCATAGAGCATGGTTTTCCGCGTTATGAATCCTTTTACGTGCTTCATTATGTGCGCCTCCTAACAATTACGGTCTGGCCAGCTTTCTCTTCCCAGAACGTTCTTTTCTTTCCTGCGGCTGTTAACGCTGGGTCTCTTACGATATCAAACGTTCCAGCATTTTCGAGTTTTGTGAGAATCTCGTATATCATTTTGAATGGGCAGATAACTCCGTATTCATTACAAAAATCAGCAAGAAAAACTGTGATATGTGTCTCCCTTGTCATTTGATGGATATGGGCCAGAACCATCTGTTCTATCTCTTCTTGCGTCAAAATATCATTTTCCACTGTGGATGTTACGGTGCTCATCATATTAAAGAGAGACAATTGACCGTTTTGCTGGATGTTGACAAATAGCTCATCTTTTCGACGCTGCATGTTTTCAGCCATAAGAAAACAGCCGTCTTCATGGTCGCAAACATGTATCATCCGGTACTTGGGCCTCTGACCAGGTTTCAGTCTGATGGGCATATCCAACACATATTTGTACTTCTGCTTCAGGTGCTGTTTGTATTCTGCTGATAACCTGCGTTCTGCCTGATACCCGTCGATGCGACCCATTTGAAAATCCCTGACGATATCCATCCAGTAGTTTCCACCGGCGATTCGCGTCAACAAATTCTCTGACTGAGGAGATGCTGTTACCGTTGTTGGCTCATATTCAACCAAGTCATCAAGGCCCATCAAGGCATCATCCTGAGAAATATCTACCTTCATCACACGGCAGGCATCTCGGAAGAAACCGAAGGAATTGAAATTGATGAGCATCTCAAAGGAACGAAATCCGTATGTGCCAATCTCATCAAAGAGCTGCGAATCAAGTGCTTGTATTCCATATGGGTCAATGTAAAGGAAGACATTGTATCCGCGTTTATCCTTTAATAAGCCACGGATATTATCCTCGAATTTCCCGTCAACTACCTGTGGTGTCCCATACTGATAAGGATGCAGCATCAGGTTCTGTTCCAAGTCTGCAGCGTGATTCAGCTCAATAAAGCAAGGCACTATTGCATTGTTCTTTCGGGATATTCTGCTCATGCCTAACCGCTCGTTTATGATTTGCATTGCTATCAGTGGGGAGCCATCATTTCCATCGTCAAACTTGCCTTTGCCAGCAAAGCAATCAATATAGAAAATCGGCTTCCCTGAAACAAGGAGCTTTTGGAAATACTGGGGCAAGTAGCATCTAAGAAGCGTATCCTTAATTTCAGACCACTCGTTTTTCTTCTTGAAAAAATCACGTTGATTTTTCGCCATACAAACCTCTCTTTTAGGATTCTGGAGCTTCCTCCGGTAGTAGCTCCATGATGTCTCCGATGTCGCAGTTGAGAACCTTGCAGATTTTCATAAGGACTTCCATGCTGACCGTTTCGCCCTTGGACAGCTTTGTCACGGACGACCAACTAATTCCTGCCGCCGACTGCAAATCTTTCTTTTTCATATCTTTATCGATAAGCAGTTTCCACAGTTTTTTATAACTTACTTCCATAATGGTCACCCCAAAATAATAAACCTGTTCCTGTACATTGAGCCTTGGTTTCGCCGAAATCTTATAAGTGTGTTTCCATGATACCACGTTCCTGTCGAAAAAACAAGATAATTCTCTGCAAACGCAAGAATATTCTGCGACTGTTATTGAAAGTTCTCCGTTTAGATGCTATAATAGATACGCTTTTCGACAAACGGTGGATTGCAAAAGTAACTTCCAGTTTGCACGATTAACTTCCGGGTTTCCAAAAGCCTCGCAAGATTAAATTCCGGGAAAGTAGTGCCGCATGTGAAAAGCCGGAAGTAAGTTTTACAAACATTGGCCAAACCGGAAGTTACTTTTACAAAGGGAATTGAATATTGCCAGCGGATGTGTTAACATCCTGTCGAATGAGAAATACAAGGGCTGCGCTCTCCTGCAAAAAACCTACACCGTCGATTACCTGACGAAGAAAAAGAAGGTCAATGAGGGCGAAATCCGGCAATACTATGTGGAGGACAACCACGAGGCTATCATCGTCCCGGACACCTTCGAGATGGTGCAGCGTGAGATGGAGAAGCGCGGCAAGGGTCGGAAATACCATAGTGGCGTCCACACCTTCTCCAGTAAAATCCGCTGCGGTGAGTGCGGCAGCTGGTACGGCTCAAAGGTATGGCACTCCAACAGCAAGTACCGGAAGGTCATCTGGCAGTGCAATCACAAATTCGACGGCGACAAGCATTGCAGCACTCCGCACCTGACTGAATATGCCGACCGAAAACTACACCCTGACCGTTAGCCGT
>ULUK01057074.1_pt1 | contig 16429 bp, 12 predicted proteins | sample 1958451 | NCBI WGS metagenome assembly ULUK01 (sample SAMEA4835758, study PRJEB28245) | human gut metagenome | biome: gut microbiome; material: fecal sample | place: Denmark | collected 2008
CATAGCTGGGCGTCTGCCGCCAAAGCAAAAGGTATTCCTATAAGTGTAATCAGTGAGGGGATGGGACACGATTCGGAAGTAACGACGCAAATCTATCTTGCCAGTCTCGACACATCCGTTGTTGATAAAGCCAATTCTCTTATTCTCAAAAGTCTTTAATGTAAGCCTCAGTCCTCTTTTCGGGGATTGAGGTTTTAATGTTTTTGCAATCATTCAACTCTCTAAATAAGAGAGACTTGTTTACTTTGCAAAGGTAGCTATTTTTCTGCAAATGAGATGTGTAAAACATGAAATTTTATCATCATTCGCGGGAGGGTCTATGAAAAACATCTGCTTGTTTAGGTATTATAGAAACAAATAGTCTCTTTAGACTTGAAGAATAGAATGTTAAAATGCGTCCAAATCTCTTATTTAGAGATGCTTATAAAGGAATAACTTAGAATGGGAGTAAAAACTACAAAATATAGAATTTATGCAATACACTTACGACAAAGAGAGCTGTATTCATACGTATCATTTTGCAAATATCCAAATCTCTTGAATAGAGATACTTAGCCAAGCACAAAGGTACGAAAAATTATTGAGATTAAAGCCAATTAAAACCGATTTCTGCTCTAAAACATAAGCATGCAATGTATTCTGCTTTCCTCTGTTTAGGAAATCGATTTACCAATCACCCTAAAAGGGTATATTAAAGTAGCTAACAGCACATCACAATCTCTATTCAAGAGATTGTGATTTAATAATAAAAATTGATATAAAATATTACAAGATGCGTTGCAAAAACTGTGGTTGGGAGAATCCCGACGGACAAACAAATTGTGAGAAGTGTCACGGAAGTTTAGGTGACGCGATACCAGCTCATAAGCCAACTACCCCTGTTTCCGATAGAATGAAAAGTACAGTGGCAGAAGGGGCTGTGTTTTCTGATGCGGCACCAATGTCAGCTCCTAGAACCTGTCCAAAATGCGGTTACCCGATAAGTGATAGTTCTACAAGCTGCCCTAATTGTAATTGTGAATTGCAGCTTGCGCCAACAACGAAACAAGTTGTGAAATGTAAATCGTGCGGAGCGGAAGTTGATCCGAATGCTAAATTTTGTTCTTCTTGTGGTACTCCTATAATGGAAGATGCACCTCGACCTCGTAAAATTCAACGTTCTTCAATGGGAACAGTTATGGGTGGTCCAGTAGTTGGTCCTGCATCTGCTAATAAATTCTGTACACTGAGACCTATTGCGTGGGATGGCGAGGACGTTAACTATAATCCAATCACATACTCTGGTGATGCCATTGTATTGAACCGCTCTAACACGGATGCTAATAATAATTCTATCACTTCTCACGAACAAGCTATTCTTACATGTGAGGATGGAGAGTGGTATATTGAAAATAGGAGTAGTTTACGGACAACATTCATTCGTGTAAACGGGCGAGTGAAACTTACAAACGGTGACATAATTGTTCTTGGAAATAGAGAATTTGAGTTCAAGGGGTAAATAATATGTGCGCATACATTAACTGCAATAGATGTGACTTTCATGTCGGGTCTGTCATAGACGGAAGATATACCGTTGATAGACCTCTTGGAGAAGGTACGTTTGGCAAGGTTTATTGTGTCAAACGTAACTCTGATGGCAGATTGTTTGCGCTCAAGCTATTAAAACTTTGGTCCGTCGAATCTTTAGAACGAGAAAAATTATTGAAGCGATTTGACCAAGAATATGAAACAGGACGGATTGAAAGTGATTACCTTGTACAATCATGCGGTAAGGGCAATGTTGAAGGTAATCCATATATTTTAATGGAGTATTGTCCTGGTGGAGATTTATTACAAGGAGTTGAGTCTGGAAAAATTGATTTATCAAAGGCTGCTTCTGAAATCTTACTCGGTCTAAAATCTCTTCATGCAAATGGAAAAGTCCACAGGGATCTCAAGCCGGAAAATGTATTGATTAAAAGTAACGGATCCGTAGCGTTAACAGATTTTGGAATAGCAGGAGATAGAAATAAGAGATTAACCGAAAGAGGAATTCTTGGAATACCCAAAGAAGTATTTGGGACTTATGCATATATGCCTCCAGAGCAAGTTAATCCACGTAGAGGTGATGCAACAGTATTGCCTACAACTGATATATTTTCTTTCGGAGTTATGATGTACCAACTCATTACCTGTGAATTGCCATTTGGTAGTCTGAATAACGAAAGTGATTTATACCAATACGTTAATCGTGGAAAGAACGAGAATTGGAATCGTGATATATTGAACAATACAATTTATGGTTCCAAATGGTTACCGTTAATCGAAGGATGTTTGAAGGCAGACTTTCATATTCGCATTCAAACGGCAGAACTTGCACTACCGCTTGTACCCTCAACGCAAAAGTCTGTTCGAGTAGCGCAAAATGTTTCTCCTATAGTTCCACAAGTGAAAACTGGTATTGCACTTCGTGTTATGCAAGGAGAAGAATTTGGCAAAATTTATAAGTTAAACGATTTACTTATTTCAAAAGGGAAGCGGATTCTTACCATGGGCAGAGACGATGACGATGTCCATAACGCCATTCCTATAAAAGAAACAGAAAGTTCATATATATCACGTAAGCATTGTACTCTTGAATATAATCCTTCTGCTAAAGAGTGGTTACTGAGAGATGGGCAATGGGATGCGTTTACCTTTTCAAAGTGGAAGGTATCAACAAATGGTACTTACATTGGTTCAAAAGAGGTTCCAATGAACGGAGTAATAATAAGTATTGGTGACATCATCTCAATAGGAGATGTGAAACTAAGAGTTGAAGGCTATTAATAAATTCATAATATGGCACAAGCAACAAGCTATAAAAGATCTATCGCCGGTTCTGTAGGTGCCGGAATGAAATCAGTCTTTGGTGACAAAGGTAGGCGATACTATGTATTAGAACATAAAGTATCATCCAAATTCCATAAGGCTGGAGAATCACAACGAATTATAGTTGACGAAATTGAAATTGGTCGTGACCCAAGATGTCAAGTTCGTTTTGACGAGCAGTTTGCAACTGTCAGTCGTCGTCATGCAGCTATTATTAAAGATGGAGATAATTGGAAATTAGTACAACTTTCAAAAACTAATTCCACATACCTCAACGGGCATAAAGTTGAAAAAGAGTGGTATCTTCAGAATGGAGATGAAATCCAACTTTCAACGAATGGTCCTAAACTTGGCTTTATTACACCATTAGGAGACAAGGGACTTGTAAAGAGCGTAGGCATGACGGCTCGTCTGAGTTTGTTCCGTCAGCAGGCTCTACGTCCATATAAAACGGCTGTATCTATTTTAACAGCGTGTTTGATCCTTGGTTGTTGTATTGGTGCTTTTTATCTTCATGAACTTTACCAAAAGAATCAAGAACAAGCTGAGTTAATTGCGCTTAACGAAAAACGCCATACAGAAGCGATGGCTGTTCAAGATTCATTATTGACGAAAGCGACAAATGAACGAGAAAAGCTGACAACCGAACTTACAAAACTTAAAAGTCAATTTGGCAAAGTTAGTAAGCAGCAAAGGAATATAGCCGTTGCAACTGGCAATATTGATAATGCCGCTATTAACGCTTGCCTTCCCAGTGTGTTTTTCATATATCCGACATCAATAGATGTTACTCTTCCGAATGGAGAAAGCGGAACCCTTGATTGTTCCGAAAAAAATGTACCTAGTTGGAGCGGAACCGGGTTTCTCCTTGAAAATGGGACATTTGTAACAGCTCGTCACGTTATCGAAGCTTGGAATTTTTGGATGAATGGCAATAACATAGATGAAGAATTAGCACAGCTCAATGCAATTATGAATAATGGAGGAAAAGTAAAGGCTCATTTCGTGGCCATTTCTTCATCAGGGAAACGCATCAATTTAACAAGTGACCAATTCGCAATCAACCGCACAGCAGATCAGGTACGTCATATTGAAGACGGGGTTAAAATGTCGATGGGTGGAGGTGGAAACACCGATTTCGCCTACGCTCGTATTGGGCAAAATGGCGGACTCAAGTTCAATAAGTCTGCAAGTACAACTCTTGAGCGAGGAACGAAACTTACCGTTCTTGGTTTCCCCCTCGGGCTTGGCGCAAATTCAGCTACATCCATTAAGCCAATTTCAAGTACTGCCACAGTCGGAATTGATGGTCTCGACAGAGGAGTCATACTTACGTCTGAAACAAATTTTGAGCAAGGTTGTTCCGGCGGCCCTGCGCTTATATTGGATGAGAATGGGAATTATTCTGTTATCGGAATTATATCGGCAATTGCCGGACGAAACACTGGTTTCATTGTACCTATAAGCACTGTAAATTAACTCGGAAAGTCATGAAAATAAAAAGTCTTATATTGATACTGATGACTATCGTTGCTTTGCCGACGACAGCTCAAATACTAAATTTTTCTCTACGCACCAATAACCAGCAATTGATTGATAAAGCTCTTGCTGGAGCGTTTGTTAGAATTAATCAGAGTTATGAATTGTGTGATACTGTTAAAGACGAACACTTTGGACGTAATGGAAAAAACTATTTTAGTATTATACCTTTCATTGGAATTGAAACAGAACAGGGTTTGATATTTCCTTCGACTACATTAAAACCTTGGACTTATGACAACGATTTTAATGAGTACAAAGGTAAATATAAGCCATTAGTAACAGAATCTAAAATTAATATTTTGAATCATCGTGATGGCTATGCTGTTCGGAATGTCGAATTACCGTTTACAGGAACTTCTCTTTCAAAATATTTAAGTATTTATAATGATTCGATTCAACACAATCAGGGATTGAAAATTGATACTATTCCCGGTTCAAAGAATGGTTGGGTGATTTGGTTGTCATCAAATTCTACTTTGTCAGAAACGGATTCTGTCAGATTTACAAGTATAAAAAAAGATATTGAAGTACCTACAGATGGTGGTTCTCTTCATATAGAAAAACTCGAAACAAACGAGACTGTATTTGGAGGAATATACGTTACTCCTGTTCAGTCGTCAATAGGACAGCTAACTTTTACCTTAACAGGAATAATGGTATTAGATGAAGATAGTTGGGTTTTAGACTTTCCTTTTATGAAGGCACCCAAAGAAGTAAAAATACTAACACCAATTAATGGGCTCTCAGGTGGCGGAAAACTTAATCCTCTAAAAAAGAAAAGAAAATGAGTAAAAGGCAAAATATATCATTTCGTGTTGTATCATACACTGACGCTGCAGGCAAATACTCAGCCGAGGCGTTTAGAAGTGGTAATGAAGACAACTTCTACGTTGATGATGACTTGACCGACGACACAACAAATCGAGTTGATCAAGATGAAGTTCTCCAACTTGGAGAATTTGGTATGCTTATGGTCGTTGCTGATGGTATGGGCGGTATGAATGCTGGAGAAGTTGCATCTCAAATAGCTGTTGATACCGTTAAGGCTGCGTTTGTTACAAAGTCTTTGACAGAGTCTATAATTTCCACGTCACAATCACGACAAAAATATCTTGAACAAGTCATCAAACAGGCAGATAAAAATATAAAGTCTGAAGCTCGAAAAGATAATGGACAAGAAGGTATGGGAAGTACCATTATCACGGCTTGGCTTTTTAATGACGAGCTGACAATCAGCTGGTGTGGAGATAGTCGTGCCTACATTTTTAATGAAAAATCAGGCATTCGCATGGTCTCGCAGGATCATTCATATGTGCAAGAACTGGTTAACAAAGGATTATTAACTTATGACCAAACATTTGACCATCCCCAAAATAACATTATTACTCGAAGTTTAGGAGATCCTACGAAAGATGCCCGTCCAGAGAGTAAAACATTAAAAGTTGGTAAAGGTGATATCGTTCTCCTTTGCAGTGATGGTCTGTCAGGAGTTTTGAGGGATCGTAAAACTTATGATAGCAACGGCATACTTTTCCCTGAAGAGAACATCGAGGATATTATTCAAGCGCACACTTCATCAATGAAAGAATGTCGTGAAGCATTATGGACAGCAGCGGAAAGGAGTGGTTGGTATGATAATGTAACAGCTATTCTTTGTCAGATAATAGAAGGTCCAGAAAGTCCTTGGAATACAATGCCAGAAGTTACAAATGCGAGTAACAATGGTAACCATAAAAAAAGTATATGGTTGTCCCTTGGACTTGGATTTATAATCATTGCAGCCATTGTTGCGGCATTCTTTATAGGAAAATGGACTCATGGGCTTCCGAATATAGAACAGATTCTGAATGATTCAATAGCTACAGAAAAAACAGATAGCACAGCGATTAAAGGTATGCCACAAACAGAGTCTGCAGAAATTCCAACAAATGAACTTTCCAATGCTTCACAAGATAAACCGACCGTCCGGGAACAAATTAAGAAACAAGTTGAAGAAAGGACTGATTCTGTTTCCCGTCCAAATGGTCTAACCAAAATAGATAAAGGAGAAAGCAGAAAGAAAACAGAGTCAAAAGGCAGTGGAAAACTTACACCTATAGAGGATAAAATCAAAAAAGATATTTCTGATAATCCCTTGACTCCTGCAAATCCCAATAAAGATAATATCACAGAAAATCCATTAAATAATTAGTAGCATACTCTTATGGCAGAGCTTAAAATTGGCACAAAAGTAAAAGACCGCTACACCTTAAAAGAATTTAAGGGAAGTGGCAGCTTCGGAGAAGTATGGTTGGCACACGACGAGATACTTGATAGCGACGTTGCCATTAAAATATATATTTCTCTTGACCCACGTGGTGTAGAGGAATTTAAGAGTGAATATATTACCACTCAGGGCATTTTCCATCCAAATCTTCTTACTACGACTTATTTTGATGTTTGGGAGCAGCGTCCGTTCCTCGTCATGAAATATTGTGCAAAAGGTTCATCCTCGGCACTTGCCGGGAAGATGGATGAATATGCTCTTTGGCAATTTATTCACGATGTGGCTGCCGGTCTTAGATATTTGCATGACATGCCTGAGCCTATCATTCATCAGGATATAAAACCTGATAATATTCTCGTAGATGATTCTGAACGCTATCTTATCACAGATTTTGGCATCAGTAAGAAAATACGTTCCACAATGCGCAAGCAGTCAAAGCGTGCTGTTGGAGCTGGAGCTACCGCATATATGGGACCAGAACGATTTGAAAGTGATCCCACACCTGTAAAAGCATCTGACATTTGGTCTCTTGGAGCTTCAATCTACGAACTTGCTACTGGTGAACTTCCTTTTAGCGGATTAGGTGGCGGTATGCAAAGAAATGGAGCAGAAATGCCTGTACTTGATAACACATGGTCCAAGGATATGACTATGGTTATGCAATCATGTCTGGCAAAGGACACTTGGGATAGACCTACAGCGCAGCAACTTGAAGAGTATTCAGACGCAATAATCAAAGGTCAGCCAGCAAAAGCGTCATGGACAATTCCGACAAGTGTAGCAGAGGTATCAGTCACAGAGCCTACAGAATCTAACACATCATCTATCCATGAAAATAGTGAAGAAGAGTCACATTCCAACAGAAAAAGAATATGGATTGCTGTTGGTGGTATTATTGCAGCAATAATACTCTTGATTCTAATTTGGCCATCAAGTAATACTGATGAGCCGATAGTAATACCTGAAGATACTGTTGAGGAAGTAGATTCTGTAGTGGATGAGACAACAAAGGAACAAGCAATAGACATTCCTGAAGTTGAGTCTAAAAAGGCAGCACAAGAACAAACGGCTACACCTGCTCCCCAGAAAACTAAAAAGGAAGAGCCCAAGGTTGAAGTCGAGGAATCCAAGAAAGACAACAATGCCACATTGTTAAAGAAGGCTCTTTCTAATGGAGACTATCAACAGGTACAGAAACTCGCTAATCAAGGTTATGCTGCCGCATATGGTCCATTAGCGAAATACTACTTGAACAATCACGATTACAAGACAGCGGAATTATACGCAAAAAAAGCTAAATCCGCTGGCTTTAGTGAAGGTGCGAACATACTTAAAACTTTAGAGAACTTAGGTTATTACGACTAATAATAAAATAATACGATACAATATGAAAGTTAAACAAATTGTAATGCTTATGCTCATGATGTGCATAGCATTAAACCTCTCAGCGCAAGATGCTTCTTTCTACAAGAAGTATGCGGACAAGGGTGACAAAGAAGCCATGTATAACTTGGCTGAGTGCTATATCAATGGCACAGGAAATGTTAAGCAAGACATGAGTCAGGCATCATATTGGTTGACAAAGTCTGCCAAGAAAAATTATGCACCGGCTCAAGTAAAACTTGCGTATTGTTACATATACGGTGCAGGAGTCTTAAAGGACTACAAACAAGCGTGGGAACTTGCTCAAAAGGCAGTAAAACAGGGATACCCCGAGGGGCATTATCTGACCGCTACGATGTATAAAGATGGCATATACGTTCCACAAAATTGGACTCGTTGGTTACAATATATTCGTAGTGCAGCTAATTTGGGATCTTCTGATGCACAAGCTGATTTAGGAATTGCATATCTTTATGGATTGCAAGAGGCAGGTGTATCACAAGATGTGTCATCGGCTATTCCTTGGCTAAAAAAAGCAACTGAGCAGAACGATGATAAAGGAGCCTTTTATTTGGGCGTTTGTTACGAATATGGTGCTGGCGTAACTAAAGATGAAGAAAAAGCACAACAATACTACTATATTGCGGCAAATGCTGGTAACGCACAGGGGCAGTATGAAGTTGCGATGGCATATCTTCTTGGCAAAAATGGTGTACAGGTTGATGTAAACGAGGCTAAAAAATATCTTGACTTATCCATAGCTCAAGAAGAACCTCGTGCATATAAACTTCAAGGAGATATGTATTATTATGGAATTGGAATTGATGAAGATAACGAAAAAGCCGCAGAATGGTATAAGAAATCTTCTGATGCAGGCAATGCAGAAGCAAGTTCCATATTGGCTAATATGTACTTGAACGGAATTGGTGTAACCAAGAATGAAACAAAAGGATATCAACTTTATAAGATTGCAGCAGATGCAGAAATCCCGCATGGTATATCAGGATTAGGAATCTGCTATGAGAATGGTTTTGGTGTTTCGAAAAATATCAGTACTGCGATATCTTATTATCAGAAAGCCGCAGATCTTGGGAATCCTTATGCTCAACGTAGATTGTATCGATTATATCGTGAAGGGGATGGTGTGGAAAAGAATAATACAGAAGCTCTTCGCTATCTACGAATGGCTGCAGATGCTGAAGATGCCCAAGCCCTCCACTCACTGGCCTTTGAATATAGTGAGGGGGAAATTTTGCACCAAGAAAACTCCAAGGCTTTAGAATATTTGCAGAAAGCTTGTGATGCGGGAAATTATTATTCTATGGGGACACTTGGCCTTCTTTATTATGATGGAGACTTTTTAGTGTCAAAAGATTATGATAAGGCATTCTATTATCTTCATGAAGCTGCAGGTCACCCACAAGAATTTGGTGATGATATGCTCGGATCAATCTATAGAAATTTAGCCGCATGTTATCGTTTTGGACGAGGTACAGAAATAAATCATAGTCTCGCATCATACTATACTGAACAAGCTGCCAAATGTGGGGACAGCAGTTCCTTTGAAGCAGTTAATGCACTAAGAAAACAATAAAACATGAAGAAATTATTTTTTATTATAATAGCAGTCATGATAAACTGTGTGCCGTTGGATGCCGCACAGCTTACTCCAGCACAAGTCAAAGCAAAAAAAGAGATATATTCTGCCTTAAAGAAATATGGAACAAACATTACGGATGATGGAGAGGAATCTCTTTCATTCAAATATGATGGTACTACATTTGAGGCATCCGTTCATACTTTGAACTCTCAAACGCTATATTTAAGTCTGTCTGTAATATTTGAATTGCCTGATGGATATAATTCTGAAATTTCAAATATTGCGGCATTCAATGCTGCAAGTGGAAAACCGGTTTGTTCATTTTCAATGAATGGAGCTCTTGCTTTTTCTTGCGAGATGTATGCTAAAGATGCAAAACCATTCATTGCGGTTATGCCTGAAATGTTGATGGCACTAAATAGTTCTGCCGAAAAATTCCAAGATGAATATGAAAAAGCGACCAAAGAATATGTCCCATCTTCTTCTGCTAATATGGTATCGGCTGTTGCATCAAATAATAGTGAGTACATATATCCAAAGATACTTTCAAATGGTGATTCTAGATTGCATATTGAGAAAGTAACTCTTGATCCTAATTACACCATTTTGGATATGGTATCTTATAATGGTCGGGAATATCAATGGTGTTCCATTTCCAAAAACAGTTATATTTCCATAAACGGGAAACGCTACAATATGACTCGGGCGGAAGGAATAGCTTATTCTCCGCAGCATACAGATTATCCCGGATGGGATAGTGGAAGAGAAGCATCTCTCCATTTCAAGTTATATTTTCCTGCTTTACCTAAAGGAACAACATCTTTTGATTTTTCAGAAGGATCTGTTACTGGCTGGCAGATTAAAGGTGTTGAGTTAAAGCACGGAAACACGTATGCCATCAATGGTGAATGTATTGAGACCACATATCATAAATGGAATTGCACTGCGATAGAAATACAGGAAGGTCAAACGATTGTAACGAAGACTGTTCAGACAAAAAGTGAGGGTACATTTATGTTTAGTAGTCAGGACGAATACATTGAAGATGCAGACACTGGCCGGAAATACTATCTGCAAAACAGTAGTATCGGATTTGAAGGTTCTCCTGAAATATCCCACGACACTAAAACGATTACATTCTATGAGATTTATCCCGCCCTGCCTTCTACGGTAAAAAGAATCAATATTTCTTCTGGTTCTCAATATTACGTCAAAGGATTAAAAATTCGATAAATTCTAAAAATAATGTTTGGGGGTAACTCTAATATAGGTTGCCCCCATTTTTGTAAAATACTTATGAAACGCTTAACAAACATTTTAATAATCGTATTTCTCCTCATAATCATAGCTGGTTGTGAGGATGCAAATGTTACAAAACTCAAGAACGAGATTAACGCTGCGAATTCGTCTTGTCCTATTAGTATGGGAATTTCGGGAGATCTTATTAGTATAAAATACTATGAGAAGAATAATTCTGTTCTTCTTTATTATTCATTGAATGAAGATATAGCAGGAGCTGTGTTTTTGAAAAAAAACAAGGATAACATGATGAAACAGTTTCGTCTTTTGCTTTCTAATAAAGAGTCAATGCAGCTTGTTAAAGATATGGTTAATGCGAAAGCCTCTTTAATGATTATTTATAAAACACCATCAACCGGTAAGACGGTTAAATTCTCTGTGCCTTTTGAAGAATTAAAGGAAATTAAAGAGTCTCCGCTTACTGATTTAGAGATAAAGAAAATGATGCTAGAAAATAAAGTCGCCATCGAGAATGCGGCTTGTCCGGGAAAAGAGTCTGATGGCATGATTCAGACAAAAGTGGCCATTGTTGATGATATGTTAGTTTATTATATTCAGTTAAATGAAGACGTATATGATATAAAATCAATGCAAATGATGCAGGATGAACTTAAAGGAGAAATACATCAAAGTTTGAAGAATATGCGTAATGACCCTACTATACAAAAAGAGCTTCAATTGTTATATTCATTAGATATGGGGTATATGTACCGCTATTATGGAAAGGATAGTAAAAAATATGTAGATGTAGTTCTTGCTGCCGACGAATTATCTCAATACATTAAAAATGAATAAGCATTTTGATCAAATTCAAGATTCCGAATGGATGACAAAGCAAGATAGAGATGATTTTGCTCGATATAGTTATATCTATTCAAAACATATAGAATCTATGTTTGGCCATTTTGACTGGGATAATGAAGAGTTTATCCATTTCTGCAAAGTAAATAAAATTCAAAAGAAAGGTAACAAGACCGGTGGAAAGAATGAAAATCATTTTTGGTTTAACGCATCTAAGCCCAATGGCTCTAAAATAAATGACTTTGCACATCATTTTTTACGTCATATTCGGAATGCTTTTGCTCATGGACTAATTGAAGTATCATATAATGGAAAAAACAGACACAAATTTTATACCCTAAAAGACTTTGAACATCATGGAGAACAATCTATGGGAGGACACATTCGTTCAGATTTACTTTGGAAAATGATGTGGTTACTTTATCAAACTCAGAAATAAGTATGGAGAAACTAAAAGCTGGAAAATAATGAAAGAACGATAATCACTCATGCTGTATTTCGGAAGTGAAATCCTTGGAGAAGCATATATCTCTTTATGGATGCTGATAAAAATGGTGTAAACGAATATGTTTCCAATCCTACACAACCCTATGCTAAGCAAATAAGTTTTAATGAGATATTCTAAATGCAAATGAGCGACAATAAGTTGTTAAGCTAATCAATGCAATGAGATTTATTTGAGTTTTTTTCTGTTCTTTATGAGATGACAGTTATACCTATTTCAAGTCACATGAATAGTTTTTCTTAACCTAATTATTAGACCGCAATTATCGAATGATTAGTAAAATTAGTGCCTTCTTAATTCGGAATGACCGATAAATCAGAAAAATAGCATATCTTTGCATCTTTCATTGTATAACACTAAATATAATAATGCAAATAAGGCTATTCCGCAAAACGATAACCTTCGGCTACATTCTCATTGCAATGCTTATTGGCGGCATTGCATATACCAGCTTTTATGAATGGCGAAAATTAGAATCTCTCGAAGAAGAAAACAGACATATAGATAAGTTCCGCCTTCAGTTACATGACACATATGTTCAGATGATAGAGTTCTCCCTGCTCGGAGAAACTATATTGGAATGGGATGATAGTGATTTGGAGAACTACCATTCACAACGTATGTCGATGGACAGTATATTGCAACGCTTCAAAGTAGCATATCCATCAGAACGAATAGATAGCTTACGCTATTTATTGGAAGATAAAGAGCAACAGATGCGCTTGATAGTGCAAATTCTTGACGAGCAACAATCCTTAAATGAGAAGATTGCTCGTCAAGTACCTGTAATTGTTCAGAAAAGCGTACAGGAACAACCGCAAAAGCCCAAACGGAAAGGATTTCTCGGAATCTTCGGCAAAAAAGAAAAAACTAAGACGACAGAAACTACTGCAATGCTACGTTCCTTCAATCGATATGTAATAGCTGAGCACCAAGCACATAGAAGGCGATTGTCTGAATATGCCGATAGCCTTGCTGCCCGAAATGCAGAACTCAACCATCAGCTACATCTATTTGTTTGCCAGATGGATGAAAAAGTTCAAGCCGACTTACAAAAACGTGAAGGCGAGATAATAACTATGCGAGAACAGTCATATATTCACATAGTCTGCTTGACGGGATTCGTTCTCCTGCTGTTAATAATATCCTATCTTATCATACATAGAAATGCGAATCGCATCAAACATTATGAGAAGGAAACCCAAAAACTAATAGAACGACAAGAACTGTCCATTCGACAAAACGCAGAACTGATTGCCTCCAGAAAGAAAACTGTGCATACTATCATACATGAACTACGCTCGCCTTTAACCGCGATAATCGGTTATGCCGGAATGATAGAAAAGGAGAACGATACAGGTAAAATCAGGACGTACATTCAGAGCATTCGCCAATCTTCCGACCGTATGCGTGATATGCTCTATACTTTGTTGAGTTTCTTCCGTTTGGATAATGGCAAGGAAGAACTTAAGATTTCTCCTTGTAGGATTTCTGCAATCACACATGTTCTTGAAACAGAGTTTATGCCCATTGCCATGAACAAAGGAATATCCCTTACCATAACGAACCATGCGGAAGCAGTTATACTGACAGACAAAGATCGTATCCTACAAATCGGCAATAACCTTCTGTCAAACGCCGTCAAGTTTACGGAAAGGGGTAAAATATCTTTAACAACGGTCTATGATAATGATATGTTGAAAATCATTGTTGAAGATACGGGTACTGGAATGACCGAAGAAGAACAACAACGGGTGTTCGGCGTATTTGAAAGACTGTCAAATGCCGCCACAAAAGACGGCTTCGGGTTGGGATTATCCATCGTACAACGCATAGTGGCAATGCTTGGAGGTACAATCCGTTTGGAAAGCGAGAAAGGTCAAGGCAGCCGCTTCACGATAGAGATACCCACACAATCTGCCGAAGAATTGCCGGAACAACCATATCAAAGTCATATCTGCTGCAATAAAGCATACAGTGATGTGATTGCTATTGACAACGACGAGTTACAACTGCTTATGTTGAAAGAGATGTATGCCCAAGAGGGAATACACTGCGATACTTGTACCGATGTATCTGATTTGATGGAAATGATACGCAACAAGGAGTACCATCTGCTCTTGACAGATCTGAATATGCCGGAGATAGACGGCTATGAACTATTTGAGTTGTTACGCACGTCTAATGTAGGTAATTCAAAGAGTATTCCAGTTGTTGTAACAACTGCTTCGGGTAGTTGCTGCAAGGAAGAACTTTTAGAACGGGGATTCGCCGGATGCCTATTCAAACCGTTCTCCACATCGGAACTGATGGAGGTATCAGACAACTGTGCAACGAAGGAAATACAAAATGAAAAAACGGATTTGTCCACTTTGTTGTCATACGGTAATGAACGCATCATGCTGGAAAAACTGATAACAGAGACCGAAAAGGAGATGCTGGCGTTTAGAGAAGCTGGAGAACATAGAGACTTTCAGGAAATGAAATCCCTGATACACCATCTACGTAGTTCGTGGGAAATACTCCGTGCTGATCGTCCGTTAAGAGAACTTTATAGTCTGCTTCATGCAAATATGGCTCCAGATGATGAAGCGTTAACCCCTACCATAACCGCCGTGTTGGATAAAGGAGCAGAGATTATCCGGCTGGCAAAAGAAGAAAGAAGAAAATATGACAATGGATAATACGAAAATAATCGTGGTAGAGGATAATGTCGTCTATTGCGAGTTTGTCTGCAATCTGCTGGCAAAGGAAGGATTTCGTACCCAAATGGTTTATCGTGTATCAGAAGCTAAGAAACTTCTGCAACAAGCCACGGAAGATGACATCGTTGTTTCCGACCTGCGTCTGCCTAATGGCGACGGCATAGACCTGTTGAGGTGGATGCGCAAAGAAGGAATGATGCAACCGTTTATCATCATGACCGACTATGACGAAGTACATACAGCGGTGGAAAGCATGAAACTCGGCTCGTTAGACTATATACCCAAACAACTCATAAAGGAGCGACTAATCCCATTGCTTCACGACATACAGAAGGAACGGCGCATTGGGCAAAACCGTATGCCCGTGTTTCCTCGTGACGGGGTGGCATTTCAAGCCATCATGAAAAAGATAAAAAGGGTTGCCCCTACCAATTTGAGCGTGCTGATATTAGGAGAGAATGGTACGGGAAAGGAGCATATTGCACGTCATCTTCACGAAAAGAGCAAACGGGCAGGGAAACCGTTTGTGTCGGTGGACTGCGGGTCTATTTCCGCAGAACTTGCACCCTCTGCTTTCTTTGGCCACGTAAAAGGGGCTTTTACTGGTGCTGAATGTACCCAGAAAGGCTATTTCTATGAGGCTGAGGGTGGCACGTTGTTCTTGGACGAAGTGGGCAACCTTGCACCGGGAACACAGCAAATGCTGCTTCGCGCTCTACAAGAACGAAAATATCGCCCCGTGGGTGGTAAGGCAGACAAAAATTTCAATGCCCGTATCATCGCAGCTACCAACGAGGATTTGGAGAAGGCTGTGGAAGAAAAGCGTTTTAGACAGGACTTGTTGCAACGCTTGCATGACTTTGAGATAATTGTCCCGCCCTTGCGTGATTGCCAGGATGATATTATGCCATTGGCCGAATTTTTCCGTGAGATAGCCAACAACGAACTGGAATGTAACGTGACTGGCTTCGATGCAGAAGCCAAGAAGACATTGAAAACCCATATCTGGCGGGGCAATGTCCGTGAGCTTCGCCAGAAGGTTATGGCTGCCGTGTTGCAGGCTCAGACAGGAGTCGTCACAAAAGAGCATCTGGAACTTGCCGTGGCGAAACCGACCTCATCTGTCAGCTTCGCTCTGCGTAACGATGCGGAAGATAAGGAACGTATTTTACGTGCGTTGAAGCAGGCTAACGGAAACCGTAAGATTGCTGCCGAATTACTCGGAATTGGGCGTACAACGCTGTATAACAAGTTAGAAGAGTATGGATTAAAGTATAAATTTCAACAACCATAGCCGATAATCCACTGAATTTGGCTATATTTGCAAAACATTTGAGAATAAACGGCGATTGGAGTGCCATTCGCCGCCGATATATAACATAAGACCGCAAGGCGTTTCTAATGGAAATCTGGAAAATTTACATTAACAGGAACTACTGCGTGATTGCTTATGCTATGCCTACGCATAGCGTGCATTC
>ULUK01015785.1_pt1 | contig 15035 bp, 12 predicted proteins | sample 1958451 | NCBI WGS metagenome assembly ULUK01 (sample SAMEA4835758, study PRJEB28245) | human gut metagenome | biome: gut microbiome; material: fecal sample | place: Denmark | collected 2008
CCACAACCTTTACTTTCAACTACCTGAAAGGTCAAAAAGGTGACAAGGGAGATCCCGGTGTAAACGCAACGACTACTGCTGTTGCAACTGCTTCTGCGAACGGCTTGATGTCAGCTTCTGACAAATCCAAACTCGATGGAATTACAACCAAACTCATCGTTGCTTCCACAGAACCCACAGCGAATACCAACGACATCTGGTATCAGGAATATTAAAAATTTAGGGATAATTTGCTTCGGCATTTTATCCCTATTTTTTTACTTTTTAGCTAGAAACTTTCCGTCATTTTCGAATAAAGAAATAACGGCTTTGCACCGATGAAAATTTGACAACATGAACATTTTGCGCAATAATACTTATAAGAACATGGAGTGTATTGAAATTATAATATCTGTCAATCTCTTCTATGCAAAACAGGGGAGATATAAAAGTATGCCAAGATTAAGAAAATGTTGTATTTGCGGAATGGAGTTTTTATCTCATAATGGAAACACTTGCTGCTCGGATAAATGTCGCATCGAAAGAAAACGAGAGCAGGATAAGCGCGGAAATTACAGACGCTATCACGGGTTGTCTAGGGTACCAGAAATAAAGATCTGTCCAATATGCGGCGAAATGTTTTATACAATTCGAAGCACATATTGCTCTTCTGGATGTGCTAAAATTGGTAGAGCCAAAAACGTGAAGGAAATTTCTGCGGAATACTACATCAGAAACAGAGGGAAACAACTTAAACATATTAATACTACAGAAACAACAAAGATTTTGTAAATAAATAAAATATCTGGTATGTTATTTTTCGATTGTAAACACTTTATGATTTTTTGTGGCAAAAATAAAAAAGAGACATGGTCTCTTTTTTTAATGTTTTGTGTTTATATTCATTTTCGTCTAATGCAAGATAAGAAATATTAGATCTTTTTCTATCGCAATACACTTCACACCTCTTATATTATTTCTCATGCTGGCTGTTTTGTCAAGCTTTTTAATTCGATTGTTTCTTTGCTCGACATTTCTTTATGCGGACTGCATTCTCAGATGGATTTTCATTGTAAATCGGTCTACGTCTTGGTAAATATGAACTAACCGTGCTTTCTGCGCAACCAACGGTTTTTGCAATTACATCAATAGGAGTGCATTGGTCGTACAGATCCAGAATTATTCTCTGTGTCTCGTTTGCAATAATTCCCTCCGTACTTAACACCTTTACAACCCTTTGCCAACTGCATCCGGCTTTTATTTTTGTTCCACGTATTGACTCGGTTTCGCCATAAGCTTTTAATATAGCGTCTGTAGAAGTCATATTTGCCATCTCCATATTTTACATGATATTGATTACAAAAAAAGACAGATAAAATTTATCCTTTTACGACTCTTTGCCATGTGGTCTTTGCGACATTGGCGGCATTTTCAGAATTTATTTTTTTTCAACCCGCGTTGTTTACACAACGAAAATAATACATTTTTATGCTACATTCTTTTGGGCAGGTTGTCAATGATTATACGAATGTAATATTTCCAAATTAGATAAACTAAGTAATAACATGGGAGGCAAACTCCCTGTATTAAACTACAATATTACATTATCGGATGATGCAAGTGTGCATGCCCAAAAGGCTTTGAGATATCTCTTTACAGACGCAGAGGCAATAAAACATACATCATTTATGTTTAATATCCTCGTAAATAACGCAGACTTTTATTCTGGCACTTGTTACACAGACGGCGGAAATACCGCTTGGGGCGACATAAACAAACGCGGCTCAGAAGCAGATCCCGGATCTGTTTGGAAATGGGTTACGTATAATTTTAAAACCGGAGGTGCTGATCCAGTATTAAAAAAATTGGGTAGGTCTGGAACCATTGCGGGGGTTGGCGGGTATTGGATGGATCCTCCCGCTGGACAAAATGCAGAGTGGACTACTGGATGCGTTAGATGGGATGGGGATAATCTCCTAGTAACCGTAGAGGATGATTATGCACAAGGGCATCTGACTGTTGGAGTTAAAGTTGGTAGTAAGAGCAGACCCAGTCAATGGGGTGATAAAACAGGCGGGCTAATTACATTAAAATATTAATTTATTATATGTAGAGTTCCAAAAGGATGAACATTGGGGAAGATGTTTCGGCGTACATGTAGAAGTTGAAGTCGATAAATCTACAATTCTTAGCACGCGCCGGAGAGATGTTGTAGACGGTATATTTATTAAGACAGCTTCAAACGAACGTGTATGTTGTTACGGTTCCAGCCTCATAACTGTGTCCGCCGTTTCCCGAGTGTCTTGCAGTGACTACCAGCTTAATGTGATCGTATCCGGAAAATGGAACTAATGTATCCGTATCTACGGCGGTTACTGTGTCTATTTTTTCATAAACATTTGTATCCGTTTTTGTTCCAAATACCTGAATTGAACCTCCGCTTGCACCATTTGCAGGAGAGTGCATTTTTAACATGACACCGCTACATTCGGAAGTCGCATTAAAAACATAATTTCTACTCATGGTAGTACGATCTCTTGTAGCAACAGTTTCTAATGTTCCGCTCATGCCTTTTGTACTAAAATTACCGAGTGAATAATCGACAATATAGTAAATATCCGCAACAATTTTTACATATAGCGCGTTCACCGTAATCACTCCAGTATCGGCATTATACGTAATACTGCCTCCGTTATACAAGTTATTGTTAGCGGAACCAGAAGCGGGTATTATCATAGGAACGATAAAGATAGACTGCCACAAAACCTTTCCTTTGATACCGGTGTCGAATTTACAATAACCAGGAATTGAAGTGGATGATGGATTTACATTACTTACCTTTTTAAAAATCGGTTCACCCAATTTTTTTCGCACTGAATCAGCACCTGTGATATAGAAATCATTTCCTTCCTGTTCAAGAGTACATCCGCCAAACTTATTGTCAGTTGCTTCTAAATTATTACTTATTTAATTAGGATCAATCTGTTTCTTTTAAACTATATATTCTGTAAAATTCATGATAGACCTGCTTTGATTTTTCATATTTTTCAGAAGTACGAATACCATAGACTTCTTCTGGATTATAGGGTAACGTCGGAAGAAGTTCTCTCGACACAATAACATAATAATTATCCGTATTTTGAATGACATCTGCAAATTCTTCTGTTTTTACAAATGTATTTCCTTCATCGATAAAAACAATACTGTCAGTGATTCCAGCCAATTGTTCTTTCCATAAAGCGCCATCCAGCACATAACACTTTTTATCACTGATCAACTCTACCGGACTTTTTAGTGGATCATTTTCATGGTTCCGTATCATCTCAATCAACGTCGTTTTTCCGGTTGCACTGTCTCCGCGAAGTATCGTCAGATTGCTATGCAGTTCAAATTCGTATTTCTGTCGCTTCGTTGAAACGACAATCCTATGCTTTCCCTTCATACCCTATCTCCGTTATACAAATTCTCCTGCTATCGGTACCAGCTCTTCCATCGAATGAACAATCTGATCTGTATTTAAAATGCGAATCTTAAATGACTCCTTTCCAAAATTCATCAAATGGTGCAGATTAATCGTTCGATCCTCCTCTTTTGCTATTTCTAACAGCCACTTTGCGCAGTTGTCGCCGCAGGCAGATGCATTGAACACTTTGTTCTTTTCGAATTTTACAAGAATTAAGGTCTTTACGCCGCCAGACAACCACACTGGCGGTATCTTTCCAGAAACCGGACTATCTATTACTCCGCTGTCCATTACGGTCGATTTGTCCACGTCCAGAATCATTTTCTTTACAAAAGGATCTACAATCCATTCATCTTCATAGCCATATTTAAAATAACCCGCTGGATTTTGAACAGCTTCTTTCATATCTCCATAAAAAATATTTAGCATCTCTTACTCCTTCTTTTTGCGGTGCTATATTTTTGATATCTTGCAGAACCTTTGATGTAAATTCTGGCATCGTGTCGCACATTTCGTGATTATAAATAAGATGAAATCTGGATTTCAAATGAGCAATTTTAGTACGTTAATTACTTTAGATTTTTGTCCAATTTCGCGTTCCGCGTATTTTAGATGAAGAAGTTTACGTCTGCCACATACGCTCTTCCATTTTGACATCTTTCTTACATTATATATCGTACATAATTTATGGATTCTTACAAAAAAGAGTGGCAACAAAACCACTCTTTTTCGTAACAAAATCATTTTAGGATTCACGGATGTCCAAAATGATTATACATCTTTATTGCAAAATAATCAATTCGTTTTGGGTTCGAATTTTTCTTTTAACTGCAAATACATTTGCAGCAATTTCTCGTCGTCAAGAGATCCTTTTTTATCGTTTTCGTCCTTTTTGTATCCATCCAAAACAGCCTGAGATGGCGTCGTAATGGTGCGCAGAGCTTCCTCTGTTGGATGCGTATATATATTTTCTGTCGCGATGGCTTTATGTCCCATTGCAAGAGCCGTATTTACAACGTTGGCCCCTTTCGCTGAATTCGCAATTGAATCCGCCGTATGCCTAAGAGAATGCAGGCATAATCCTTTTTGTTGTCCTGTCTTAGTTAGCCTAACATCTCTGTCTACGCCAATCTTGTCGCATAGCGATTTAAATCCAACTTCCATAGCAGACGTTTGCCTGATTCTTCCGCTGGAAAACACCGGATACAACAGATCGTTTGGGTTGCTTTCGCAACGCAGTTTAGTCTGCTCTTGCATGTATAAGACACATTCCACACATAAATCAGACATCATCACAAAACGAGATTCTTTGTTCTTAGGGACTTTTGTGTAGTATTCTACACCATTATTTTTATCATTCTCTTTGAATCGCAGAGAATTTGTTTCCACAATATCAATTCTTCTTCTCGCTATATCTATGTTGCTATTTCTTAAAGCTGCAAACTCACCGGCTCTCATTCCGGTTTCAAGGAGAAATAATGCTACAACTGCATATTGTCCTATATTGTTTTTGTAAGCATGATAAAACTTTTGAATGTCATCATAAGAGAATACTTCCTTCTTGTTTTTTAATTCTTCTTCTCTCTTATGATCATACTCATCTGCTACTTCTTTTTTCGTTTTTGCTTGAGCGGCATAATTTTCTTTTAAAAGACTTTTATTTACGAGCCATTTACAACATCTTGAACATAATTGTCTTGGCAGATTGCACGTCTTCTTGCTTTTTAACGCTAAAATTGTGTTGTAATAACTTTCAAATTCAACTACATTCAACATGTGAAGCTGTAATTTTGAAATCGGGAATGGAAAAAAATTATTCTTCATTGTGCTTATATATGAATGATATCCACTTGCGGTTAAACCTGGCTTTACTTCTGTCTCAATGAATTCATCCATATATTCGCCAAATGTCTTTTTGCGGTCTACCTTTACATCTTTTCCTCTTATAAATTCTTTTTCCCAAGCATCCTTTGCCATTTTAGCCTTTTCGATGGCTTCTTTTTCGGACGGTGCTACCCTCTTGAATCGTTTCGGCTTGCCGGTTTTAGGATTCAGATACTGGGATGTTGTGATGCATTCCCACGCACTGTCGTTTATCTTTCGTACACTGCCCTCTCCCTTTTTTCGAATCATAATTATATCCTCCATTTTTACAAGTATCACTTTTTAAAACAAGGAATAGGAAATGGGTTAAAAGTGATAGTTAAAAGTGATAGTAATATAATTATAAAACGCCACCAAACACATTTCAATTGGATGTATTTTCCAATTTCTGATGTATTTAGTGGCGTTTCGTTGTGTTTTATTGCCTAAAATATACGGTTAGAACAGGCTTATTTGTAATTTACAATTTTGCCAAAATCAGCCTTCAGAGATGCGCCGCCAACCAGACCGCCATCGATATCAGGCTGTGCAAACAGCTCTGCTGCATTGCCGGCATTTACAGAACCGCCGTACTGAATACGAACAGCTTCTGCAGTATCGGTATCATACATCTCAGCGATGCACTCACGGATACCCTTGCAGACTTCTTCTGCCTGCTCGGTGGTAGCAGTCTTGCCGGTACCGATTGCCCAGATAGGCTCGTATGCAATAACCATGCCCTTAACCTGATCTGCGGTAACGTCAGCCAGATCAGATTTGATCTGCAGACGGATCCAGTCCATGGTAACACCCATTTCTCTCTGCTCCAGAGTCTCGCCGCAGCAAAGGATCGGGATCAGACCTTTTTCCAGAGCCTTCTTCACCTTCTTGTTCAGCAGGCAGTCGCACTCTTTGAAGTAGTCACGTCTCTCGGAATGACCGATGATAACGTATTTTACGCCAGCATCCAGCAGCATGTCTGCAGAGATTTCGCCGGTGTAAGCACCCTTTTCTTCGAAGTACATGTTCTCTGCGCCAACTTCAACGTTTGTGCCTTTTACAGCTTCTACTACAGGCACGATGTCGATTGCAGGTACGCAGTAAACTACGTCTACATCATCAGATTTTACAAGGTCTTTTAAAGTATTGCACAGTTCTACAGCCTGGCTGGGAGTCATGTTCATCTTCCAGTTGCCGGCTACGATCTTTCTTCTTGCCATGATAAATTGGTCTCCTTTGTTTACTCTTTGTCGTCTGCTGCTGCTACGCCGGGAAGCTCTTTGCCTTCCAGGAATTCCAGGGAAGCGCCGCCGCCGGTGGAGATGTGGCTCATCTTGTCAGCGAAACCAAGCTGGTTTACAGCTGCTGCGGAGTCACCGCCGCCGATGATGGTAGTAGCATCTGTTTCAGCCAGAGCTTTCGCTACAGCGATAGTACCTTTTGCCAGAACAGGGTTCTCGAATACACCCATAGGTCCGTTCCAAACAACAGTCTTAGCTGTCTTAGCAGCCTCTGCGAACAGTTCTGCAGATTTCGGTCCGATATCCAGGCCAATCTTGTCAGCAGGGATATTCTCAACATCAACATAGTCAACCGGGATCTCAGCATCGATCGGGTTCGGGAAAGCGTCAGCTACAGCTGCGTCTACAGGCAGAATCAGCTTCTTGCCCAGCTTCTCAGCCTTAGCCATCATTTCCTTACAGTAGTCGATCTTCTCTTCGTCAACCAGAGACTTACCGATCTCAAGACCCTGAGCCTTTAAGAAAGTAAATGCCATACCGCCGCCGATGATCAGAGTGTCGCACTTCTCCAGCAGGTTGGAGATAACGTTTAACTTATCTGCAACCTTAGCGCCGCCCAGAATCGCTACGAAAGGTCTAACCGGGTTCTCAACTGCATTGCCCAGGAAGTTGATTTCTTTCTGCATCAGATAACCAACAACATTGGAGCCGCCTTTTTCGGTGATGAACTTGGTAACGCCTGCAACAGATGCATGTGCTCTGTGAGAAGAACCGAATGCATCGCATACATAATCATCAGCCAGATCAGCCAGCTCTTTGCTGAACTCTTCGCCGTTCTTGGTCTCTTCTTTGCCGCGGAAACGGGTATTCTGCAGCAGAACAACATCGCCGTCTTTCATTTCAGCAACAGCCTTGGTAGCTGCTTCGCCGGTTACATTGTAATCTGCAACGAATTTTACCTCTTTGCCCAGCTTCTCGGACAGTCTTACTGCTACAGGAGCTAAAGACTCGCCTTCGTTGGGGCCGTTCTTTACTTTGCCCAGATGAGAGCAAAGGATAACCTTGCCGCCATCGTTGATCAGCTTCTTGATTGTAGGAAGCGCTGCAACGATACGAGTTTCATCTGTGATCACGCCATCCTTTAACGGAACGTTAAAGTCGCATCTTACCAGAACTCTTTTGCCTTTTACGTTGATGTCATCAACGGTTTTCTTGTTTAAGCCCATGATAGGAACCTCCTGAAATTTTAACTGTTATCGTATGGAAACAAAGTTTCCGATACGATGAAAAGAGGCCCGGTCCTTCTCAGACCGGACCTCCAATGGCCTTTGTCTTATACGAAAAAGCCTAACGCCAATTAAGCGTTCAGCAGTTTGCCGAAGTGCTTGATGGTACGAACCATCTGGCTGGTGTAGGAGTTCTCGTTGTCGTACCAGGAAACAACCTGTACTTCAGACAGCTCGTCGTTGATAGGCAGAACCATGGTCTGAGTTGCATCGAACAGAGAACCATATCTCATGCCAACGATATCGCTGGATACGATTTCATCGGTGTTGTAACCGAAGGACTCATTAGAAGCAGCCTTCATAGCGTCGTTGATTGCTTCCTTTGTAGGGTTGCCCTTAACAACTGCAGTCAGAATGGTGGTAGAACCTGTAGGGGTAGGTACACGCTGAGCGGAACCGATCAGCTTGCCGTTCAGTTCAGGGATAACCAGGCCGATTGCCTTAGCTGCGCCAGTGCTGTTAGGAACGATGTTAACAGCTGCTGCACGGGATCTTCTCAGATCGCCTTTTCTCTGAGGGCCATCCAGAGTCATCTGATCGCCAGTGTAAGCGTGGATGGTGCACATGATACCAGACTGGATCGGGAAGTTGTCATTCAGAGCCTTAGCCATAGGTGCCAGACAGTTGGTTGTGCAGGATGCAGCGGAGATGATGGTATCTTCGTTGGTAAGGGACTCATGGTTTACATTGTAAACGATGGTAGGCAGATCGTTGCCTGCAGGAGCAGAAATAACAACGTGCTTAGCGCCTGCATCGATATGAGCCTGAGCCTTAGCCTTAGAGGTGTAGAAGCCGGTGCACTCCAGAACTACATCAACACCGATCTCGCCCCAAGGAAGCTCTGCTGCGTTAGCCTTAGCGTAGATCTTGATCTCTTTGCCATCAACGATGATGGAATCTTCGCCTGCTTCAACCTTATCAGCCAGTGCATATCTGCCCTGAGTGGAATCATATTTCAGTAAGTGAGCCAGCATCTTGGGAGATGTCAGGTCGTTGATTGCAACGATCTCAAATCCTTCTGCGCCAAACATCTGTCTGAAAGCCAGACGACCGATACGGCCAAAACCATTAATTGCTACTTTTACTGCCATTTTAGTTTCCTCCTAAAAATGTTTTGAAATTCTTTTGTCAGACAAGCTGTCCGATCAAAGGGCAGTATGCTTGACAAAATTTTATCAGCACAATTATTCTACCTAATTTGTTTCAAAATATCAAGATGTAAAATTAAAAATATTGGAAACATACGTCGTTTTTATGCTATACTTTGGAATGAAAAATCAACAAACACCAACAGGAGGAGTTTTTCATGCCAATTTTAGCAGACTATCATATGCACTCCAGCTTTTCCGGAGACTCCAGAGCGCCCATGCAGGACATGGCAGCGCGCGCCATCGCACTCGGTTATCAGGAAATATGCTTTACCGAGCATATGGACCTGCACTATCCTGCTTCCGAAGAGTGTCCCGAAGACATGTTTTTATTAAATACCGATTCCTATCTCTATGATCTGCTCCGCGCCAGGGAGAAATTCGGGGAACAGATTAATATTAAATTCGGCGTTGAACTGGGACTCCAGCCAGATTACCTCAAAGAAATTTCCGACTACGCAAGATCCTATGATTTTGACTTTATCATCGGCTCCACCCATGTCGTACAGCATCAGGATCCTGCTTTTCCCTCTTATTATGAAGGAATCACAACTGAGGAGGGCTACCGCGCCTACTTTAATGAAATCCTGACATCCATCCGCTCCTTTACCAATTTCGATATTTACGGACATATCGACTATGTGATCCGTTACAGCAAAACAAAGGATTTAAACTACTGCTATGGGCAGTATGCAGATATTTTTGACCCCATCATTGAAACGCTGATCGCCAACGGCAAAGGTATCGAAATCAACACCGCCGGTCTGGATAAAGGCTTAAAGGAACAGCATCCCTGCACCGAATTCATCCGTCAGTACCGCAAAAAAGGCGGTGAGATCATCACAGTCGGCTCCGATGCACACCGCCCGGAGGATATTGGACGCCATTTCGACCGCGCGGCTGACGTGCTGAAAGCGTGCGGATTCTCTTATTACTGCACATTTGAGAAACGGGTACCGGCTTTTCATAAGCTGTAAATACAAGCCGCCAGGAATTTTTATGTTCCTTTTACAGAAAAGATGAGGCAGCTGCACTGACGTGTGGCTGCCTCATCTTACGATAACAACTCCGGTATCACGAAACCGCTTCCCGGTATTCTTTTTCCAGCTCTTTGATTTTATCTGCCAGCTGCTTTTGGCAAATATCTCCGGAACCATTTTGCAAAGCCCCCTCCATGGACGCACAAAAGGCCTGTCCTGGCGTACCCTGCCATTTCTGCCTGCAGTCCTTTAGCTGTTCCTCCACCAGAAGCGAAATCTGGTACAGCTCTGGATTTTTCGCCAGAAAATCCACATATTCCTGCTCAGACAGTCCCATCCGTTTTGCCGCCAGAAATCCGGCCGCGCTTCTTTTATCCCGCAGAAGCTTCCACGCTTTTTCATACGCGGCAGCCGCCCGATCGAACAAAAACAGACCTGCATAAGCGCAGCCCGCATTATGATACACACTCCCGACGATCTCCGGCTTTGCGCCGGTCAGCTGTTTCATCAGCGGCTCATATTCCTGCAGCGCGCGGAAATATTTTCCGGATTCGAGGAAATAATCCCCCCGTGCCTTCGCCCGGTCGGTTTCGTTGTTTCCCGCATTCGTCTGCAGGATTTTCTGCACCTGCAGCGCCTGCTCCTGCGGACAGTATCCGGTATACGAAAACAGACATGCCGCAAACGCCGTCACACAGTCCTCTTCTTTCAGGCTGTCATTTAACAGCACCGCAAGCTTTGGCAAACCGCACTGCTGCGCAACCCAGTCGATCAGCTCTTTTGTCAGCAGCTCCGGCTCCATTATCCATGCGTTTTCCCGAATAAAATAGCACAGTTCTTCGATATTCCAGATATGTACTTTTGCTTTTTCAAAATAGTAGGGCAATTCTGCGTTCTGCCCCAGACACAGATATACACGTCCCATGATTTTCCTCTAAAATTCGTCTATGATTCTGCCAAAACCGGCGGCGCAGCGGATTTTGCATCAGCGCCTGCTGCACTCTGTTCTGACGCCACAGTTGCAGTGTCTGTCGTATCGGCACCTGCTGACGCCTGGGCTGCAGTGCTGCTGCCTGCCGCAGTATCCGGCTGCCCGATCGAAATCGTCTTCTCCCAGAACTGGTGCGTCGCCGGGAAGAACTCTCCGAAGCCGAAATCTTCCATGTTCAGGCGCAGCGTCGTCAGATCCGCCATGTCGATCTGCAGGTGGATACGCGTTGTGCGCGCCGGACGCTGTGGAAGTCCGGTCAGCGCGATCTCCACATCCCGGATCTCGCCGCCGTTTAGCGGTGTAATCCGCAGTGAAAAGCGATTCTCCTCTTCCAGTAAGAAGTCGATCTCCGCCTTTGCATCGTACCAGTTTGTCCCGGCATCCAGAAGCGGCTGGCAGCTGTCCTGTCCGCGCTTTTCCACATACAGGCTGATGTTCGCCTTTAACATGTCTTTTCCGAGGAACACATAGTCTTCAGAAACACTGCCGGGCGTCATACGCTGACGCGCCGCATAACAGGCTCCCTTGCTGTAAAGGTTGTTGCCCAGAAACACCCGGCGTTCCTGGCATAGAAACCGCAGCGATTCCTGATACCATTCTCCCAAAAAGCCTTCGCCAATCAGGTAGACACAACTAATATTTCTATCGCCGATCACCGCTTTCATTGTCTCTAAAAAGCACTGATCCAGATCTTCTCTGCCTGCCGCCACTTCCTTCCAGTCCGCTTCCTCCACAAAGCAGGCAACCGGAGATGTTTTCCGGTTTGCCGTAAACAGAAGCGTGTGCAGAAACGTGCCGGAAAAATCACACAGAAGCACGTCCTGTTTCCAGAGCTCTTCGGGTTGGCAGATATTATAATAGAAAAAACTCTCCGCGCGTCCGATCAGAAACAGACTCGTATTTTTCAGACCGAGCATGCCGACCGCATCCGTCACCGCTGACAATACGGGGACTGACACCTCCGGTACAGAAAAGACGAGCGCCTGCAGGCGTTCCGGGCGCACGATCGGTGCAAGCAGCGACATCGTCCGTTTTAAAAACAGAGAAAGCAGTGCAATCGAACTATAGTTCTGTCCTCCTACCTCCACCATTTCCTGGTGTGCTGCCTTCGTCAGCAGTCCGTCAGCGAGAAAAACCTCTCCAGTCGCTGCCGCTGCCTGCGCTTTCGGTCCGTACACCCAAAGGTCTTGATCGGTATACCGTCCCAGCAGCACCGGAATCAGATACTGCTCCTGATCCGCCTGCAGGCTGATCGTCTTTGGACAGGGTTCTCCCGGCAGACAATAGCTGATTTGCGCATATGCATCCGTCAGATCATAGCCTGCCGTTGCCTGCCGTTTGTTTTCTTCTTTTTCCCTGTGTTCTAAAAACATATCTCCTTCTCCCTATTTCAGCATTCCAAACAGCTGTTTTGCACAAAACTCGGTATACAGGTAGTTTTGCGTCCGCTCCTTCTGCGCCGATAAATCCTCCTGCAAAAGCTGTGCCTGTGCCATTTCATAAAGCCATGCGTACCTGCCCTGCATTGCCTCTGCTGCTTCCTCCTGCGCAAGCAACATGCCATTTTCCAAAATTTTTTCCGGTCTTTCGGATACTGTGATATAATACTGCAGCCGCTCTCCCGGAAACAGAATAAATCCCGCCGCATAAATGCCGTCGCAGACGCATGGAAGCTCCATTTCATGATACTGTGCTTCCGCCAGTTCCCCTTCCACTCTCCGATAGTTCAAAACCAGCTGTTTTTCGGGTTCTCCCTCATATACGACAAAGGTTTTGTCCAGAATCTCCCAAACCTCCGGCACAAGGTCTGCAAACTGCTGCAGCACCGGAAGCAGGCAGTTTTCTTCAAATAACTCCCTGATAATTTTAGCCACCTGACCGCGGTTTTTTTCCTCTAACATGCCTTTGTTTTTGGCGTAATACTGCAGCGCCGCAATTTTGCACAGCCTGCTTACCCTTGCACCCCATCTGCAGAGCCGCAAAATCATCTGCACCATATATCGGTGTATCGGTTGCTTTAAAATCACATTTGCATAGGCGCAGCGATACAAAAATGCCTCTTCCAGCTCCGGACTGCCGCCCGCACTGATATAATCCCGCAAAAGATCCATCCGCTCCGTCACATCCTGCCCGGTAAACAATAGCTGAACCAGCAGCTTCCTGTTGATTTTCCAGATGTCGATTTCGAAATTTTTTGCCGCCTGCAAAAGCACTTCCAGCTCGCTGCAGCTTCCCTCGTAAGCATCCGCCAGATACTGTAAAATTCGATCGTCATATTTTCCATTCAGCGCAGCCTGTGCACACAGAAGCATCAGACGCTTTTCTTCGAGATGGCTTTCTTTTGCCAGAAGTCTGCTGCAAAGGCGCATCAGCTCCGCCGGCTCAAGTTTGGAAAAGCACTGACCGGCAAGCCACTCGTATGCTTTGTCATAAAAACCGTGCAGAATCATCAGCCGCGCCATGCAGAGCCTGTCCTTTTCCGCGATCTGCTCTTTGGACAGCGTCCGCAAAAAGGCGTTCAGCTCCTTATTTTTCTCCTGTTCGGACAGCCACACCGCCAGCCGGCAGCGAAGCTCCTGCCCGTAAACATCCTCCAGCTGTCTGTTTGTACAAAGCTTCGTCCAAACGGCGATCTGATCGAGTTCCGAAAGCTTTCTTTTTTCCGCTTCCAATAAAAACGCAATGCTCTCTGTGCCCCATTCCCGCAGTGCTTCCATTCCCCAGGCGGAAACCGCATCCTGAAACGAAAGCAGTTCTTTCCTGTCAACCGTCACCGGACGGCGGTTCTGCTCTTCGTCTTCCGTAAAAAGCAAATCCTCCGGATCGTAAACGGACACGCAGGCTTTTCCATCCTGCAGCCAGTAAGTCTCTTCGCCTTTCAGTCTGCGATGAACGACGATCAGCTTGCGGCACTCCTTGCGATTCAACACAACTTCAGTGCTTCCAAGCAGCGAAGTAATCGTCTCCCCCTGCGCTTTGTCAAACGCCGACGCCGGCAGATTTTCCCGGTACAGCCAGGACAGATGCCGGTTGATTCTTCCCTTATTCAGGCAGTCCAGCAGAAAATGGTCCATCTCCGGCTTGTAGGTGATGTAAAGCTCCGGGTCCTTTGTCTTGCATCGCTCCACGCACGAATACAGCCACGCTGCATATTCCCAGTCCAGGTTGCACTGGTAGGCAAAATACAGCAGCACGCTTTTGGGCGGTTCCATATCCAGCGACAGATCGGTGCTCAACAGATAATATTCATACAGACGCGTGACGCGCAGCTTGTTTTCCACACCTCTTTCATACCAGACATGCCACTTTTGCTCGCATTTGTTCCCTTTGATCAATAACGAACAGATCGCCTGCAAAATAGCTGTGGACTGCGTTTTTTCCCAGCTGCGCTCCAGAATTTCAAACAAAACCGGCTCGAAATATTTTTCCCGGCAGGCAAGCTCTGCAGCCTGTCCGCAAAGATTTTCATTCAAAAGCCCTTTCCGTGCGCCATAAACTAAAACCCTGCGCACAATCGGGTCTAGCCCCGTCAAAAGCGCCGGATCTGCGTTCAGCAAAAGCACCGCTTCCTGATACAACAGCGGGCTTACGCAGCCTTTCTGGAACTGTTCCTGCAAAAACTGCCACTTCCGGTAGGTGCTCCGGTTGATCTCATGGGATAAAAACAGCATCAGCCACGCAATCCGCCATTCTTCCGGGTAACGGGTATAAATTTCCTCCACCCGCGCGGCGGCACGCTTCACATACTCCTCGCGCTTATCGTACAGTGTCGTCAGATACAGATAATAGCTGACGACCGCCGGGCTTTCTCCCTCCAGCATCGGGCGCAGCTGTTTTAACATCCAGCCGGCCTCTTCTGTTTTGTTTTCCGTCAACAACAGCTGTGCGGAAAAAAGCTTTGGCACGATACTTTTCCGATCCAGGACAGCCAGCTCTTCCACACACTCCCGCACCTTTTCCTGCCAGTCTGCCAGGTCGATCTGCTTTGCGCGCAGCTTTAAATAAAGCTCTGTCAGACGGATCGTATATTTTTTCTGGCGGCTTTTTTTTTCGGTTTCCGCAGACAGTCCCGTTTTCCGGCGGG
>ULUK01001121.1_pt1 | contig 14919 bp, 9 predicted proteins | sample 1958451 | NCBI WGS metagenome assembly ULUK01 (sample SAMEA4835758, study PRJEB28245) | human gut metagenome | biome: gut microbiome; material: fecal sample | place: Denmark | collected 2008
TTTCGTTGCTGGTTTCATTGGTTCACCTCAGATGAATCTTATCGACGCTACAGTAGCTCAGGAAGGTTCACAGGCAGTTCTTAAGATGAGCGAAGAAGTTGTTATCAAACTTCCAGCTGAAAAGAGCAAGAAGCTTATCGATGAAGGTTATGTTGGAAAGACAGTTGTAGTTGGTATCCGTCCAGAAGACGTTAAAGATGATCCAGAATTTATCGCTGCTCATCAGGATACTAAGTTTAAGTCAACAATCAGAGTATATGAATTACTTGGTGCTGAAGTTAACCTTCACTATGAAATTGGTGATGTTACATGTACAGCTAAGGTTAATCCTAGAACAACAGCTCGTCCAGGTGATGAAGTTGAATTCGCTATGGATGTTGCAAGACTTCATGTATTTGATAAGGAAACAGAAATGGTAATTACTCACTAATTACTATACATAATTAGATATTTGTATTATTCAAATATAATTATTTTATAAAATTTAGAGGAAGTGTATAATTTCTATACATTTCCTCTTTTTTTTTTTGTCATTTTGCTTTACAATGATATAGTAAATGTCAAAAAGATGCGAAGGAATGGAGTATAATATGATTTCAAATCAGATTTTACAGACAACCGTTGATGGGTTAAAAGAAATATCACGAGTTGATTTATGTGTTATTGATGCAGAGGGCAAGGTTGTAGCTAAGACATTTGATAATGTTGCTGAATGTACAGCAGATGCACTTGTATTTATAGATTCACCAGCAGATAGTCAGGTGGTTAATGGATATCAGTTCTTTAAGGTTGTTGAAGATGGCAATCTTGAGTATATAATATTGGCTAAGGGAACAACTGATGATGTATTTATGTTAGGAAAGCTTGCAGCATTTCAGATACAGAATCTTTTAGTTGCTTATAAGGAAAGATTTGATAAGGATAACTTTATAAAGAATCTTCTTCTTGATAATCTTCTAAGGGTTGATATGTATACAAGAGCTGAGAAGCTTCATATTGATACGGATGTAAAGAGAGTTGTATATATTATTGAGACTAAGCACGAGAAAGATATTAATGCATTAGAGACAATAAGAACTTTATTTGCTTCAAGAACAAGGGATTTTATCACAGCAGTTGACGAGAAGAGTATAATACTTGTCAGAGAGGTTAAGAGTAATGAAACTTACGAAGACCTTGATAAGACAGCAGAAGTTATTATAGATATGTTAAATACAGAGGCTATGAGTTCTGCTCATATTGCTTATGGTACTATTGTTAATGATATAAGAGAAGTATCACGTTCTTACAAGGAAGCTAATATGGCTCTTGATGTAGGCAAGATATTCTATAGTGACAAGAATGTTGTTGCATATAACAGACTTGGTATTGGACGTTTAATATATCAGCTTCCACTTCCACTTTGTCAGATGTTCATAAGAGAGATATTTGACGGAAAGTCACCTGATGATTTAGATGAGGAGACATTATCAACAATTAACAAGTTCTTTGATAACAGCCTTAATGTATCAGAGACATCAAGACAGTTATATATCCACAGAAATACTCTTGTATACAGACTAGATAAGCTTCAGAAGACTACAGGCCTTGATTTGAGAGTGTTTGATGATGCCATAACATTTAAGATTGCACTTATGGTAGTTAAATATATGAAATATATGGAAAGTAAAGATACATACTAATTTGGAGGAATATTAATAATGATTATAATGGAAGATGTTACCAAAACGTATACATCTGGAGTTCCTGCTTTGAACGGAATTAATCTTCACGTTCAGAAAGGAGAATTCGTATTTATAGTAGGTAAGAGTGGTTCAGGTAAGTCAACTCTTATAAAGCTTCTTCTTAAGGAACTTGACCCAACATCGGGTAAGATATACGTTAATAAAAAGTACCTTAATAAACTTACAAGAAAGAAGTTACCATATCTTAGAAGAGATATCGGTGTTGTATTTCAGGATTTCAGACTTTTACCAGATCGTAATATATACGATAATATTGCATTTGCACAGAAAGTTGTCGAAGCTCCTAATAAGAAGATTAAGAGCAGGGTTCTTGCTATGCTTTCAATGGTAGGACTTCTTGATAAGTATAAGTCATTTCCTAATGAGTTATCAGGTGGTGAACAGCAGAGAGTTGCCATAGCCAGAGCACTGGTTAATAAGCCAGCTATATTATTGTGCGATGAGCCTACAGGTAACCTTGACCCAGCTAATTCTAATGAGATTATGAAGATATTAGATCAGGTTAACAAGCAGGGAACAACAGTACTTGTTGTTACTCATAATATGGAGATAGTTCAGCAGATGAAGAAGAGAACTATTACTATGAGCGAAGGCAAGATTATCAGTGATTTGGAAAAAGGTGGTTATTTCTATGAAGATTAGATCGTTATTTTATCATATTAAAGACGGATTAAAGAACATCTATCGTAATAGATTGTTCTCTCTTGCGTCTATAGCAACAATTACAGCGTGTATATTCCTTTTTGGTGTATTCTATGCACTTGTATCCAATTTTCAGTATATGATTCATAAGGCTGAGAATGAAGTATGCGTAACAGTATTTTTCGATGAAGGACTTACAGATGCAGATATTAAGAAGCTTGGCGATACGATAAGCCAGCGTAATGAAGTGTCAAGAATTCATTATACATCAGCTGATGAAGCATGGGAGAATTACAAGGCTGAGTATTTTAAAGATTACCCAGAACTTGCAGAAGGTTTCAAGGATGATAATCCTCTTGCTAATTCTTCATCATATGAGATATATCTTAATGAAGCTTCAAGTCAGGCTACACTTGTAACATACCTTGAAAATCTTGATGGTATAAGACAGGTTAACCGTTCAGAGGCAACAGCAAGTGGACTTGCCAGTGCCGCAAGACTTGTTAGTTACATAACAATAGCAATTATAGTTATTCTTCTTGCAGTATCTATATTCCTTATTACTAACACAATTGTAATAGGTATTACTGTCCGTAAAGAAGAGATTTCTATTATGAAGTATATAGGTGCTACAGATGCATTTGTTAATGCACCATTCTTCGTAGAAGGTATTGTAATTGGACTTGTTGGTTCAATTATTCCAATAGTTATTCTTAGATTTGTATATGAGAATATTATTAATTTTGTTATGAATAAGTTCTCGATACTTCAGAATATTCTTGCATTTATGCCGGTTAATGATGTATTCAGAATACTGGTTCCAGTAGGAATTCTTCTTGGTATCGGAATAGGTGCATTAGGAAGCTTCTTTGCCGTAAGAAAGCATGCTAATGTATAGCAGATAATATTAGCCAGACATAGGACTGCTGCATTGAATTATATGATTATGTATTATATATGAAGATTATATTATGTGATTGTATATGATATGTGGAAGTCCTATTTAAAAATAAAAATGGTATCTGACAGTATAGATTGTTATGCTATTGTTAAGCGGCTGTTTGTATGCATTTTATAAATGGTTTGGCTGAATGGAGGAGTTGTATGAGGAGAGCATTAGCAAAAAGGCTTATTCCATTGTTGATGGTACTTGTGCTTGTAATACCATATTTTGCAGTGTCATATTATGATGTATATGGAGATGATAAGCAGAATCTCAATGATGCTAACAGCAAGAAAAAAGATTTGCAGAGCCAGTATGAACAGACAGAGAAAATAATTGAAGACTTAAAGGCACAGAACGATGATATGATAGCTTATATTGCCAAGCTTGATGCACAGATGTCCAGTGTTGATGGCGAGCTTAATGAGGTTAATGAGCAGGTTGAGCAGATAGAGGCTGAGATAGCGGATACGGAAGAAAAGCTTGCACAGGCAGAGATAGAGGCAGAAGAACAGTATAGTTCAATGAAGCTTAGAATTCAGTTTATGTATGAACATAATGATGAAACATATTTTGCATTGCTTATGAATTCCCAGAGTATGGGTGATATGCTTAATAAGGCGGAATATATTACAAAAATCTCACAGTATGACAGGGAAATGCTTGAAAAATATAATGCTACTGTTACTTATATAACTGTCGCCAAAGCACAGTTAGAAACAGACAGGGAGACACTTGTAACCAAGCAGGAGGAGCTTGAAGATAAGAGAGCTTCACTTTCACTGCTTGAGTCAACCAAGAAAAGTGAAATGGCTTCATTGCAGAAGAATAAGCAGCAGCAGGAGGATTATAAAGCTAAGATAGAAGCTGATATAAAGGCTCAGGACGAATATATTGCTAAGATAGAGGCAGAGATTAAGGCCAAGGAGAATAGTGGAAGTGCCAATGTTGTAAAATATGATGGTGGAAAGTTCAAGTGGCCTACAGAGTCAACAAGGATAACCTCACCTTATGGTGATACAGAGGGCAGAAGTTCTCCGCATAAGGGAATTGATATCGGTGCACTTAACAGAGGCGTTGCGGGTGATGCTATATATGCGGCGTATGATGGTGACGTGGTAATTGCGACATTTAGTTCATCAGCGGGGAATTATATTATGATTAATCACGGTGGTGGATTGTATACAAGATATCTGCATGCTTCAAAGCTTCTTGTCAGTGCAGGAACACATGTAACTAAGGGACAGAAGATAGCACTTATGGGAACAACTGGTGATTCTGACGGAGTTCATCTACATTTTGATGTAAGATATAACGGAAGTTATGTTTCACCTTGGAACTACTTAAGCAAATAAATATTAATAAATGCAGAGGCATATAGGTATGGACAATCAAAATAACAACATTTATTCAAATGATAATGTCAATAGTGATGATTTTAATGCTGGTGATAACATTAATGTAATTAATAATGTTAATGCAGATAATGACAATAATGCCGGAAACAGAATTAATAATAGTGCTTCGGATAATCGTGGAAATATTGGTGATTTGTATGGAATGAATGATTTAAGAAGAAATGCACAGCCGCCAAGAAAGAAGAAATCACAAGGCTTTGCAAGTGGAATGATTATCGGTGCTGTATCAGCATTTATGGCTGTTATACTTCTAATATTAAGTGTGGCAGCAGTGTGTATAGCTAAAGGCTACATTCATATAGGTGTTAATGGAGATGTATATATACAATCTGATGCAGTCACAGATTCAGACGGAATTGGAAGTGAGGTAGAAGGCAAGCTTAATGCAATTGATTCTGTGCTTGAATCCTTTTATTTTGGTGATGTAGATGATGAAACCGCCAAAGATAACATTTACAAGGCGTATCTTAGTTCATATGGTGACAAGTATACCATGTATTATACAGCGGATGAATATAAAGCCTTAAAGGAGTCAACAAATGGCAAGTTCTATGGCATAGGAGCAGTCTGCCAGCTTAGCGGTGAAGGTGGTGTTCTTCTTGTAGATGTATATGATAATGGGGCAGGTTATCAGGCTGGACTCAGGAGTGGCGACAGGGTTGTAAATGTTGATGGCAGGGACATAACAGGTATGGAGCTTTCATCAGCCGTTGCACTTATTAAAGGCGACAAGGGTACATCTGTCACGCTGGAGGTCATTCGTGGAACTGAGCGACTGACATTTTCTGCGGTAAGAGATGCTGTTGAAGCAAAGACAGTGTCATATACACTTCTTGATAATAATATAGGTTATCTTTCGATATCACAGTTTGAGGAGGTAACAACAAAGCAGTTCAAGGCGGCTGTTGAAGATTTGCAGTCACAGGGTATGAAAGGACTTGTAATTGATATAAGAAACAATCCAGGCGGATTGCTTGATACGGTTGTAGGTATGCTTAAATATATGCTTCCTGACGGACTTATTGTGTATACAGAGGATAAGCAGGGCAATAGAAAAGAGTATAAAGGTCAGGATAATGATGAGTTCAATCTGCCACTGGCAGTCATTGTAAATGGCAATAGTGCCAGTGCCTCAGAGATATTTGCAGGTGCTATACAGGATTATGGCAAAGGAACGATAATTGGAACCCAGACATATGGCAAAGGAATTGTGCAGACAGTTAAACCACTTACAGATGGAAGTGCAATAAAGTTCACAATTGCCAAGTATTTTACACCAAAGGGTCAGGATATACACGGAAAAGGTGTTACTCCAGATATGGTAGTGGAATATGATACTGATGCAGATGTTGATACCCAGCTTGATGCGGCAATTAAGAATGTGGAAGCACAGATTAATTAAATATATGCAAATGGAAAATATATAAATTACAGTAAGCCTGATGGCTGATATGCAGATTGGCAGTTAGTTGAAATCTGTTGTGTATCAGCAGTCAGGTAATTTTTATCACAAAATAAAACAAATGTTCTATTTTTAATAGACAAAGGCATTTATTTGTAGTAAAATCAATATATAAGGTAAATACTATTAAATAATATTGTTGTTGACTATTTTACTATAGATTAACGAAGGGAGAATTGTTATGGAATTCAAGTTACACGCTCCTTATAAACCGACAGGAGATCAGCCCCGTGCAATAGAGAAGCTTGTGCAGGGATTTGAAGAGGGTAATCAGTTCGAGACACTTGTCGGTGTTACAGGCTCTGGTAAGACATTTACTATGGCGAACATTATCCAGCATGTACAGAAGCCTACTCTTATAATCAGTCATAATAAAACATTAGCAGCACAGCTGTACTCTGAGATGAAAGAGTTCTTTCCTGAAAATGCAGTAGAGTATTTTGTCTCTTATTATGATTATTATCAGCCGGAGGCTTATGTGCCACAGAGCGATACTTATATAGCCAAGGATTCTTCGATTAATGACGAGATAGATAAGTTAAGACATTCAGCAACAGCGGCACTGTCTGAAAGAAATGATGTAATCATAGTTGCTTCAGTTTCATGTATATATGGATTAGGTGCACCTATTGATTATAAGAATATGGTTATCTCACTTCGTCCAGGTATGGAAAAAGACAGAGATGAGATGATAAGAAAGCTTATAGATATACAGTATATGCGCAATGACCAGGATTTTAAGCGAGGAACATTCAGGGTAAGGGGAGATGTTGTAGAGATATATCCGTCAGCTTCCAGTGGAGATGCTGTGAGAGTAGAGTTTTTTGGTGATGAGATAGACAGGATAAGCGAGATTGATTCTCTTACCGGTGAGGTTAAATGTAACCTTGACCATGTTGCTATATTTCCTAATTCACATTATGTTGTTGAAAAAGAGAAGATGGAAAAGGCGATTGAGAATATTAAGAAAGAGCTTGCAGAGAGAATAGAGTATTTCAAGAGTGAGGATAAACTTCTTGAGGCACAGAGAATAGAAGAACGAACGAACTTTGATATAGAGATGATGCAGGAAACAGGCTTCTGTTCAGGTATTGAGAATTATTCAAGACATTTAGCAGGGCTTCCGGCAGGGTGTCCACCATATACGCTCATGGACTATTTTCCAGATGATTTTATGATTATTGTCGATGAATCACATATAACTATTCCACAGATAAGGGGAATGTATGCAGGCGATCAGGCAAGAAAGACGACACTTGTAGACTATGGCTTCAGGCTTCCTTCAGCGAAGGATAACAGACCGCTTAATTTTCAGGAGTTTGAGAGCAAGATATCACAGATGCTTTTTGTATCTGCTACGCCTAGCAGGTATGAGGAAGAACATGAACTTATGAGGGCAGAGCAGATTATAAGACCTACAGGACTTCTTGATCCAGAGATAACAGTCAGACCAATAGAGGGTCAGATAGATGATCTTATAAGTGAGATTAATAAGGAAGTTGAGAAAAAGAATAAGATACTTGTAACTACACTTACCAAGCGTATGGCAGAGGATCTCACAGATTATCTTAAGGAAGTCGGCATAAGAGTCAAGTATCTTCATGCGGATATTGATACATTAGAGCGACAGAAGATTATAAGGGATATGCGACTTGACGGATTCGATGTGCTTGTTGGTATCAATCTGCTTAGAGAGGGACTTGATATTCCAGAGATAAGTCTTGTGGCTATTCTTGATGCTGATAAAGAGGGCTTCTTAAGAACAGAGACTTCACTTATCCAGACGATAGGACGAGCTGCCAGAAATGCAGATGGACATGTTATTATGTATGCAGATACTATAACAGAGTCTATGGAAAAGGCTATATCTGAGACGGAAAGACGTAGAAAGATACAGCAGGAGTACAATGAGGTACACGGAATAACCCCTCAGACTATAAAGAAGGCAGTAAGAGATCTTATAAGTATATCTAAGGCAGCAGAAGCAGATAATTCAAATGGAAGGCTTGATGTAGATTATGAATCTATGAGCATTAAAGATCTTGAAAAGGTTAAGAAGCAGATTGAGAAAAATATGCGTAAGGCTGCAGCAGAGCTTGACTTTGAACAGGCGGCTATGCTTCGTGATAAGATGATCGAGATTAATAAGTATATTTATGAGGATAAGAAGTCAGGCAGATAGAATTAATAGCTATTATACAAGGTGAGGCTATAAGTTCAAAAGCAATATTACGCAGTCAGAATTATAAAAAGCAGTTGCTGTTTACAGAAAAAGCATTATGTAATTGAGATGATTAAGGATTAAGAAAGAAGAAATAACGGAGAAAATAGAATATGGAAAAAGGCGATTACAGGAATTATATAAGAATAAGAGGTGCAAGTGAGCATAATCTTAAAAATATTGATGTAGATATACCAAGGGACAGTCTTGTAGTACTTACAGGTCTGTCTGGTTCTGGTAAGTCAAGTCTTGCCTTTGACACTATATATGCAGAAGGCCAGAGAAGATATATGGAGTCATTATCTTCATATGCAAGGCAATTCTTAGGACAGATGGAAAAGCCGGCGGTAGAGAGCATAGAAGGACTTTCACCAGCTATTTCCATAGACCAGAAGTCAACTAACAGAAATCCACGTTCAACAGTTGGAACTGTTACAGAGATATATGATTATTTCAGATTATTATATGCAAGAATAGGTACACCACATTGTCCAAAGTGTGGCAAAGTAATCAACAAGCAGACTGTAGACCAGATGGTTGATACTATTATGGAGCTTCCAGAAAGAACAAAGATACAGATATTAGCTCCAGTTGTAAGAGGAAGAAAAGGTGAACATAAGAAGCTTTTTGAACAGGCTAAAAAGAGTGGTTATGTAAGAGTTATTGCTGATGGCAATATGTATGAGCTTACAGATGAGATAAATCTTGATAAGAACAAGAAGCATAATATAGAAATTGTTGTTGACCGTCTTGTAGTTAAAGATGGAATTAACAAAAGACTTACAGACTCAATAGAAACAGCACTTAAGCTTGCAGAGGGACTTATGACAGTTGATGTTATAGATGGTGAGCCGATTAACTTTTCACAGAGCTTTTCGTGTCCGGATTGTGGCATAAGCATAGATGAGATAGAGCCAAGAAGCTTTTCGTTCAACAATCCATTTGGTGCGTGTCCTGATTGTTACGGACTTGGTTATACAATGAATTTTGATGCAGAGCTTCTTATACCAGATGATTCATTAAGCATCGATGAGGGAGCTATAGTTGGTATGGGATGGCAGTCTGTAAAGGATGAGGGCAGCTTTTCAAGGGCTATTATGAGTGCACTTGCAAAGGAATATAACTTCAGTTTATCAACACCATTTAAGGATTATCCAGATGATATTAAGGATATGATTATAAATGGTACTAAAGGCAGAAGTGTTAAAGTGCATTACAAAGGCCAGAGAGGCGTTGGAGAATACGATATAGCATTTGAAGGCCTTATCCATAATATGGAGAAAAGATATAGGGAAACTTACTCAGACAGTGCAAAGCAGCAGTATGAGGAATTCATGCGCATAAGACCTTGTAAGTCCTGCCACGGACAGAGATTAAAGCCATCATCTCTTGCTGTTACGATAGCAGATAAGAATATATATCAGATTACGGATATGTCTATTGTTAAGTTAAAGAAGTTCTTAGATGAGCTTGAACTTACAGACAGACAGAAGTTTATCGGTGCAGATATACTTAAGGAGATTAAGGCAAGAATACAGTTTCTTATGGATGTAGGACTTGATTATCTTTCATTATCAAGAGCAACAGGTACGCTTTCAGGTGGTGAGGCACAGAGAATAAGACTTGCGACACAGATAGGTTCAGGACTTGTTGGTGTGGCTTATATACTTGATGAGCCAAGTATCGGACTTCATCAGAGAGATAACGACAAGCTGCTTGGGACACTTATACATTTGCGTGACCTTGGTAACTCAGTTATTGTGGTTGAACACGATGAAGATACTATGCGTGCCGCAGATTATATTGTTGATATAGGACCGGGTGCCGGACGTAATGGAGGAGAAGTCGTTGCGACAGGAACAGCAGCTGATATTATGGCATGCAAGGATTCGCTTACAGGTGCATATCTTAGCGGAAGAATCAAGATTCCAGTGCCGGCGAAGAGAAGAAAGCCGACAGGCTGGATAACTGTTAAGGGTGCAAGGGAGAATAATCTTAAAAATATTGATGTTGATATACCACTTGGAGTATTTACATGTGTAACAGGTGTATCGGGTTCAGGAAAGAGTTCCCTAGTGAATGAAATTCTGTATAAGCACCTTGCTAAGTCTTTAAACCGTGCAAGATGTATCGCTGGTGACCATGATGATATTACAGGAATCGAGCAGCTTGATAAGGTTATAGATATTGACCAGTCGCCAATAGGAAGAACTCCACGTTCTAATCCTGCGACATATACGGGTGTATTTGATATGATAAGGGATCTTTTTGCTTCAACAACAGATGCTAAGGAAAGAGGTTATAACAAAGGACGTTTCAGCTTTAATGTAAAGGGAGGACGTTGTGAGGCTTGTTCCGGAGATGGTATTATCAAGATAGAAATGCATTTTCTGCCTGATGTATATGTTCCTTGTGAAGTGTGTGACGGAAAGCGTTATAACAGGGAAACACTTGAAGTTAAGTATAAGGGAAAGAGCATATATGATGTGCTTGATATGACAGTTGAGGATGCAGTTGATTTCTTTGAAAATGTGCCATCAGTCAGAAGAAAAATAGAAACTCTTAATGACGTTGGACTTTCATACATTAAGTTAGGACAGCCATCTACAGAGCTTTCAGGTGGAGAGGCACAGAGAATAAAGCTTGCTACAGAGCTTTCAAAAAGAAGTACAGGAAAGACTATATACATTCTTGATGAGCCTACAACAGGACTTCATTTTGCTGATGTCCACAAGCTTGTTGATATACTTCATAAGCTTGCGGAGGGCGGTAACACTGTTGTTGTTATTGAGCATAATCTTGATGTTATCAAAACAGCCGATTATATTATAGATATGGGACCAGAAGGCGGCGACAGAGGTGGTACAGTTATTGCAAAGGGTACACCAGAAGAGGTTGCCAAGGTTAAGAAGTCTTATACGGGACAGTATGTTAAGAAGTATTTATAAGGATGGTGCAGATGACGGCATTGTGGATGAAAGTTCAATGATATAGTGTCGGGGTCAAAAGCCCCCCGACTTTGGTATCATAATATAAGATGTTTAAAATCTATAAATTGGCAAATTTGAAAATTGCAGGTGCTGGTCAGTGTTATAAATTACAAAAACATATTGTCAGTGTTATAAGTTATAAAAACATATCTTTTATAGAAAATCAGCCAGAAAACCCATGGTCTTTAGACCGTGGGATGAATGGCGTCATGAGTCAAGTGCATATATTCTTGCTAAAAATATTGTATTTCAGTAAAATACACACTATAATATACATACAGGAAAATCCATTTCCAAGTCTATAGAAAGGAGAAAACGACATGTATCTTACTGTAAAACAGCAAGTTAAACATTTGTCTAAAGAAGAATATCTTACTATAAAAGAACTCTGTCATGTGGCAAAAAATCTGACAAACGAAGCAATCTATAATGTGCGTCAATACTACTTCACTGAAGGAGAATTCTTAAAATATGAAAAGAACTATACACTTTTAAAGAATAGCTTAAATTATAAAGCATTAAATTCTAATATGGCGCAGCAGATTCTTAAAGAAGTTGACGGCTCTTTTAAGTCATTCTTTGGACTTATGAAACTTGCAAAACAGGGCAAATATGCTTTTAAAGATTGCAAGCTGCCACGGTATCTTCCTAAAGATGGATATACGACACTGGTGATAGGTTTTGTCAGGCTTAATGGTAATAAGTTAGTACTTCCGTTTTCAAACAGCTTCAAGAGAACTCATAAGCCTGTTGAGATAACGATACCACCTGTGCTGCTTGATAAAAAAGTTAAGGAAATCCGTATTATACCTAAGGCTAACGCAAGGTTCTTTGAAATTCAGTACATATACGAAGCTGAATGCGTTCAAAGAAATCTTAATAAAAATAACGCACTTGCTTTAGATTTAGGAATCAACAATTTTGTAACTGCGGTGTCAAGTAATGGCAAGTCATTCATCGTTGACGGAAGAAGGTTAAAATCCATTAATCAGTGGTTTAATAAAGAAAATGCCCGTTTACAGTCTATAAAAGACAAACAGCATCTTGGGAAGAAGATTACGAACAGACAAAAAACGATTGCTCGTAACCATAACAATAAGGTAAACGACTATCTGAATAAGGCAGCTCGCAAGGTAGTAGATTATTGCATTACGAATGACATCGGTACGCTTGTTGTTGGCTACAATGAAACATTTCAACGTGGCAGCAATATCGGTAAGCAGAATAATCAGAACTTTGTGAACATTCCTTACGGTCTGTTACGCAGTAAACTTGAATATCTTTGTGAGTTAAATGACATAATCTTTGTAAAGCAGGAAGAATCCTATACATCAAAAGCATCATTTTGGGACAAAGATGATTTGCCTGTTTACAATGCTGATAACCCAACAGAGTATCCGTTCAGTGGTAAAAGAGTACATCGTGGTCTTTACAAAACTGCAAATGGAAAAGTGTTCAATGCTGATATCAATGGAGCTTTAAACATAATGAGAAAAAGTAGCGTTGTGGATATGAATATCCTATACAGTAGAGGCGAAGTGGACACGCCTGTAAGAATAAGGATTGCCTGAGTTGTCAGGTGGAAACTTAAATATCAAACTTCTTAAATAGGGGCACAGCCCCTTAGAAGCCCATTACCTTTAGGTGATGGGTAGTTCACAGTTACTTTAAATAATATAAAGTGTAAAAATACGACATTTGATTGCTAGGAGAAGAAGAATGGTATCAGGCATTATATTTGATATGGATGGTATTCTTATAGATTCAGAAAGACAGTCTAATGAGGGCTGGCTATGGGCGGCAGGGCAGCTTGGAGTGGATATGCCCATGTGGCTTATAGATAGCTTTAAGGGGGCTTTGGCAGAGCTTTGCTGCAAGTTTTTTGATGATTATTACAAGGGTGTGATAGATTATTGGGAAGCGAAGGAGCTTAGAACAAAGTATGTATACAAGATAAGGGAAACAGAAGGTATTCCTGTTAAAAAGGGTGTAAAGGACATATTTGAATATATAAGAAATAATGGACTAAAGTGTGCAGTTGCTACATCAACAAGGCGTGAAAGTGCTGAGAAAACACTTCATGAAATAGGAGTGTGGGATTATCTTGATGCGGTTGTATACGGAGATGAAGTCGAACATGGAAAGCCAGAACCAGATATATTCCTTCGTGCGGCTAAGGCAATAGGCGTAAATCCGTCAGAGGCAGTAGTAGTTGAGGACAGCATTAATGGCATTAAGGCTGGATATGCGGCAGATATGAGAGTTGTTCATATTCCTGATACAATAGCAATAGATGATGATATCAGGAAGCTTACATATATGGTATGTGCTGACCTTAATGGACTTATTGATGTTGTGGAAAGTATTAACAAACCAGTTATTAACAGGAAAAATGTTATCAATGCATTTGCAGAGTATGTAAGAAATTATGACCCATCAGATGAAAAGATAAAGCTTAAGATAGATCATACCTACAGAGTAGCAGGACTGTGTCAAAGAATTGCAGAATCATTAGGCTTAAGTGAACCGGATGTAGATATTGCATGGCTTCTTGGAATGTTACACGATATAGGAAGATTTGAGCAGATAAGGCGTTTCGGTACATTTAATGATGCCCAGTCAGTAGACCATGCAGAATTCGGGGCAGATCTGCTGTTTAAGGAAGGTCTTATAAGGAAGTTTGCAGAAGGGTATTATGAAGAATGTGAGCTTGCACAATCGTATAATCAGTCTGATTATTGTCAGGAAGAACGGAAAATTAAAGAATTCTTAGTTAATAATGATGCAACGACTGTCGATGATGAGCAGATAATAAAAAATAATGAGCACCACAATAAAGATACAGGACTTCTTGAAATGGCAATAAGACAGCATAATAAGTATCGTGTAAAAGAAGACCTAACCGAAAGACAGCGTATGTTTTGTGATATACTGCGTGATGCAGATAAGGTTGACATATTTAAGGTAAATGCAGATATTCCTATGGAGATTATATATGATGTAACAACAGAGGAGCTTAAGAATGGAGTTATAACCAAAGAGGTACTTGAGAGCTTTTATAAGAAGGAAACAGTACTTAAAAGTGTAAGAAGGAGTGCAGTTGACCATATAGTAGGGCATATATCACTGCTTTTTGAACTTGTGTATAAAGAAAGTTATAGACAGGCCAGGGAACAAGGTTATGTATATAAACTGCTGGATTTTAAGTCTGATGTACCTGAGGTTAATGCAGAATTTGACGATATGAGGAAATATGTAGACGAGTTTCTTATGGAAATATAAAGCTGTATAAATCTGAAATTAAGCGGTATAAGCATACAACAGATTAATAATAGGAGGTTGTGTTGTATGGGATTGTAATAAAGATTGAAGAATATGCTTGTCATTATACCGCTTGTTTACTATAATAAATGTATATATGAGTTGTAGATGTGTTATATATACTGATATATACTTTGAAAGTAATAGGAGAAAATATAAGACAATAAAAGCAGTAAA
>ULUK01029670.1_pt1 | contig 14530 bp, 19 predicted proteins | sample 1958451 | NCBI WGS metagenome assembly ULUK01 (sample SAMEA4835758, study PRJEB28245) | human gut metagenome | biome: gut microbiome; material: fecal sample | place: Denmark | collected 2008
ATAAAAATATAAAAAATAACATATATCTGCTATCTCTTTTGAGGTGGCAGATTTTTTTATTTTATTAACAAAAAACATAGAGTCGTATCAGTATAAATTGTGCTGATGCGGCTTCTTTGCTTTATGGCAAAAAAAGAGTAAAAAAGCTCATATATAGAAGAGCGAAAAAAATAAAGAAAGGAGAAAAATAATGGCAGCAGCAGAAGCAAAGGAAGTGCTTATTGCCCCGGAAAAGCACATATGCAAGTGTGCATATATCATAAATGTAAGCAGCGACAAAAGCTTTGTAGTTGCGGACCTAATAGATGAAGGCACGAAAAAGAGGTTCAAAGCAAAGGGAAAGAACACGATACCGCCGTATGTAGCGCCGATGTTGACAGTTGAAGTCACAGGGGTGTGGGAAGAATACAAAAGAGACGGCAAGACGTGCAAGATATTTGACGTAACAAGATTTGAACCTTTGCAATATGAAAGCACGGAAAGCTTTGTAGGTTATCTTCAGACGTGCTATAAGGGCATCGGGCCGAAGACGGCGGCAAAGATTTTAAACGCGCTTGACGGGCAGTACACAAAATTCGGCGAGAAAATAAATGAAGAAGGATATTTCAACAAAGCAATAGGCAAGAAGCTTGCGAAGTCGCTTGTAGAACAATACAAGAATCATGAAAAGCAAGACGAAGTATACAAGATAATGCAGGCAGCCGGAATATCCGAGAAAAAAATCAATGAGTTCAGAAATACTTACGGAAAAGGCGCAATGGAAGTGCTTGAAAGCAATCCATATGTGTTATATACGCAGTACAAAACGAGTTTCAACTCTGCAGAAGCAGTATGTATGATGATGCTTGGAACACATCCTGAGTTGCTAAAGTCACAGGAACGGATAGACGCTTGTGTGCACTATCTTTTAAAGAACAAGGTAGCACTTCAGGGACACACGTATGTAAACTCGCGTCAGCTACTCGAATACACGTTAAGGAAACTTAACGAAAACAAAGTGAAAGAGCTTTGGGTAAACAAGGAAGACGTGTCTAAAGAGTTGTATGACATGTGCAAAGTATCAGAGCTTGTGTGTGGAAAGATAAAAGTAAAAGGACAGCTTGCCGAAGCAGATAAAAGCTGGTGGGTGTACGACGCTTATTATTATAAAGCTGAAGAGTACATCTCGAAGCGAATAGCGGAGATGGCAAATTTCCGGTACAAATATACAGAGGCAACAAAAGCAAAGTATATATCGACGATAAAGGAGTGTGAAAAAGACGCCGGAATAGAGCTCGAAGCAAAGCAAAGAGAAGCGGTGATGTCCGTATTAAGCAACAAAATCAGCGTAATAACGGGCAGTGCAGGCACGGGAAAAACGACTGTCCTTAAAGTATGTATAGCAGTGTTAAAGAAGCTTCATAAAGGGCAGTGCAAAGTAACGCTGACAGCACCGACAGGGAGAGCGGCAATGCGAATGTCGCTTGCAACAGGGCTTGAAACAGGAGCGTCAACGATACACAGTCTTTTGGGCCTTACAGGGCAAGAGGATGAAAATGTAGAGGTAACGCCAAACCAAGTTTCAACAGATGTGTTGTTCATAGATGAAGCGTCGATGTGTGAATTGAGTTTGTTTTACAAGCTTCTTTATAACACCGATGAACACGCGAAAATAGTCCTGATAGGCGACCCTAATCAGTTGCCTCCGGTCGGGGCAGGAGAAGTGCTAAAATCAATAATTGAAAGCGAATCGGTTCCGGTGACAAAGTTAAGCGTAATATACAGGCAGCTTGAAACAAGCTCGATAGTATATAACGCAACAAAGATAATGACCGGTAAACGTGATATACGCTTAGATGACGATTTTGTGTACTACCGATATTCCGACCCGAAGCAAATAAAAGCCGCTGTTCTATACGCTTTTGAAAGAGAGCTTGAAGCGGTAAAAGACGTAAGAGAAGTTCAGATAATAACGCCACTTCGAGAGAAGGGCGAATTATCGGCACTGTCTTTTAACAAAGCTGTTCAAGAGATGTTAAACCCACTTCACACGAGCGTGTCTTCGGCCGGTAATACAATCTATCCGTTGTCGTACCAAACAGGAACGGGTTTAAGAATAAGAAAAGGGGATAAGATAATCTGCCAAAAAAACACACCGGAAATTAAAAACGGTGAAATAGGGATAGTTATGAGTATGACATCAGATGATAACAAAAAATTTAAATCTGCTGTAATTTCTTTTGAGAGAAGAGACCCGATAGAATTTACGCGGGAAGAACTCTCGGATATGAATGTTACTCTTGGCTATGCAATAACCGTACACAAGGCACAGGGGTCAGAATTTAAATCAGTCTTAATGCCTATAGCTGAGGAAAACAAAACAATGTTACGCCGAAATCTTTTCTATACGTCCGTAACGAGAGCGAAAGAAAAATTCACTCTTGTAGGAGACGAAAAAGAGATAACATATGCTATTAAGAACAATTCGCAGGACTATCGTAGAACGTGCCTTGCGTCAAAAATCAAAGAAAAAGTCAACAGCTTAAAGCCAAAATCTTCTAAATCATCCGATGAGGCAAAAAAGCATCAGGAGTATCAGTTGACTTTGGTGTAAAGCGTAAAGATTTATTATAAAAAAGGAGTAAAAAATCATGAAATTTAATATTGACGATTACATGGGCAACTATGCTATGCACTGCAAAACCAAAAAAGAAGCTAAAATCTTCTGCCGCTACCTTGATAGCGTAGGCAGAAAGTGGGTTGACGGAGACTTGTATTTGTCAATGACGAACTGGAGCGTTTATGGCCACGATACCTGCTATGATTTTAATGGTGGGACTTATTGCAATAAACCATATTTCTTAACTTGCAATTGTTATACTATTCTTGAATTCAGTGATTTTGAATGGGATAACAAAAACACAAAGAGAAAACCGGTAATTATTTATCAGAACGGACAGGATGTTATAGCTCTTGATAAAGAAACAGGCGAAAAGGCTGTAGCAAAATGTCATCCTAATGATGAGTTTGATTTTGCTATCGGCGCCAAAATTGCGTTCGGAAGGCTCTACCATTCACAGGATTACATTCCGGAAGACAATAAAACTAAATGCAAACCGAGATTCCAAGTTGGCGACCGAGTTCGTTGTATTAAGAAAGATTATGAAATCAGCGGCATAAATATTGTTAACGAGCTGGGCGTAATAAGAGAAGCAGAAACAGGGGCCAGTAGTGTTTTGGTTGAATTTGACAACAATATTGGCGGACACAGTGGTGGTGGTAAAGGCAAAGACAACCATTGCTGGTGGGTTATGAATTCTTCCGAATATCTTGAGCTTGTAGACAACAAGGATGCTAAAGAAATCAATGTTGGAGATAGAGTTAAGGTTATTGATACCGGTCGTGCGTATAGCTCTTATGCAGAATGGGTAACAAAAAACGCACCCGAATTTGCAGTATATTATGTGTACACCTTGTACTATGCTGATATATACAAAAAACTTGGAACATCCACATTCACGGTTGTTGCAAAAGCCCCTCATACGGATTTCGCCGACAGAACGTTGTATCTTATACAAGACGAATTTGCCCGTTGTTTTCTTTTTGGCGAAGAAGGACTAAAAAAATGCGATTGACATAACATAGAGAGAATGTTATAATAATCACATAATATAAAAATAAAAAATAACTTATATCTGCTATCCATTTATTTGGGTAGCAGATTTTTTATGTAAAAATCAGAAAGTCGTATCATTGCGCTTGCAGTGCTGCGACTTTTTTTATTTCGTGGCAAAAAAATAAAAAATTTGTTCATATATAAATGAACAAGAAAGAAAGGAATAATTTTATGAGATTTAATATTCACGATTGCAAAGGGAAAAAGGAGAAAATGATATGAAAAGCGTAATGATAAGCATTAAGCCTTATTGGGTATTTCTGATTATAGCTAAAACAATGGGTTGGAATATAGATAAAGAAAAGACCGTTGAGGTTAGAAAGACTTACCCTCAAGATGATGAGTGGGATAAGGTGGGAAAGATATATTGCACCAAAGATAAAAAGTCTTTTAACCATATTCCGAAAAAATATCAACCTTTTATGGAAAAGTTCTTGGGCAAAGTTATCGGAGAGTTTGTGTGCGATAGAATCGACACAATCAGAAAACGAGGAATTGACGATAATTTCGATTATTGCTATTTGTCGCTTGATAAATGGGGAAATGATGATATTGAACCCGAAATAACCGCTGTAAAAAACTCTTGTGTTCTTAGAGATGACCTCAACGATTACGGCAAAAACAGTCGTATGCTTTACGGCTGGCACATATCAAACCTTGTAATTTATGACGAGCTGAAAGAGTTAAGTGAATTCTACAAAAAGGATTTTAAAAAGGCTTTATGTTATTGGGAGTATTTATTCAGCATAGATTGTGTTGATGATGAACCTGAACCGAAAGAAGAAGATTATATTTTAACAAAAGCACCGCAGAGTTGGTGCTATGTTGAGGAGGTAAAAGAATGAAAAAATATCTTCTTATGGTGCGCTATGCGTTATCAGGACTGCGAGTATATGAAGTAGAAACCGATAACATCTATCGAATAATCGGGAAAATGATTTGCACCTCAATGGAGCACATTGCCCGTATAGATTTTTCACAATACACCCTTGAAAGGTTGCAATATTTGATAGATGAGGGTTTTGACATAAACGAATACACAGAGCCTGTTTTATCAGAAGATGAAAACGAGGCAGAAGAATGAAAAGATATGTTGATGTAGATGAATTAAAAGAAAATATTTGTAAGAGAGTCAATAACCCTACAATAAGAGGGTGGCTGAACAGATTGATAGATAATACTCCTACGGCTGATGTGGTTCCTGTTGTGCGCTGTAAAGATTGCCGTTTGGCTACTGAAGATACTATGATAGATGGTTGGTATTATTGTCACAACAATGGAATGACACATAAACCAGACACTTTTTGTAGTTATGGGGAACATAAAAGGAGAAAGAAATGAGAAGAATCAAAAAAGTAAAAATAGTTAGAAAGCCGGATATATGCATCGGAGACCACTTTATCTATAAAGATATAAAGTGGATATGCCTTGATATTATCGACGGCAACTACCTTGCAATCACTGCAAAAGTATGGCAGGAGCTTCCGTTTGATTTTGGTAATCATAACAACTGGAAGGAATCATCCTTACGCAGAATGTTGAACTATAAGTTTCTTGACAAGCTTAACAAGGAACACCTTGTAATGCAGACATCTGACATGATTGCAGACAATGGCGACAAATCATACGGTACTTGTAAGGACTATGTAACGATACTGTCTTGCGACCAGTTCCGTAAGTACAGAGACCTTGTGCCATGCTACCCGGAGCGGATGTGGACACTGACCCCGTGGAGCTGTTACGACAGCCTCGGTGGCATGGGCGGCACTGTTCGCCTTGTCAACCTGACAGGCAACATCAACGACTACAGTGCTTGCTTCTGTTACGGAGTCGCCCCGGTGTGTTTGTTTTCGTCAAAAATACCACTTAAATCATGAGACTTGTTGTGGTGTGTGTTTTTAACTGTAAAGGAGAATGTAATATGATTTTATACGAGCAAATTGATAAAAAAAGAGTAGAATTTTAAAGAGATTTTCAAAATACGCTGTTCATGATGCACCTTTTTTTACAAAGTTTTGCTTTGCTTTAACTTACTTTTTGAGAATTGCAGCAATTATTGCAGCTATAATAAATGTAATCTGTTCATTTTATCAAAACGATTATTATTTGTTAAATATGTTAATTGTATCATTTGGTTTTACTTATATGTTTTCTTTTATACCTTACACTTACTATTATGTGAAACTAACCGCAGAATATAGACAGAGAAAAAAAGAAACCATAATTTTAGATAACGGAATTCTTAAATATGCATATGATTGTTCGCCAAGTTTTTCAAAGCAAACCATTATTTTTAAAATACCATTATCTAAAATTAAATCTTGTGAATATAACGAAAAGACCAAACAGTGTGTTGTCAAAGGAGACTTCTCGTTTGAAATTTATGACTATGACAAATTGGTTGAAACTAATGATGATACTTGTAAAATGATAGATTTTTTTGAAGTGTATGATGTAGAAATTTATAATTTGATAAGACAGAAGAGGTGCTCTTATGACAATCGAAGAAATTAAGAATATGGTTGAAAAAGAGGAGTATGATTTTCTCCGAACCAATCCGCATTTATCAGGAAGATTGGTTTTCCTGACACTTGGCGGAAGTTACGCATACGGAACGAACGTAGAAACCTCCGATGTAGATATTCGTGGCTGTGCTCTGAATCGCAAGAGCGATTTGCTTGGGCTGTCTAATTTTGAACAGGTGGTTAATACCGAAACGGATACCACCGTTTATAGTTTTAATAAGTTGGTAAACTTACTGATTAACTGCAACCCGAATACAATCGAGCTTCTTGGATGTAAGCCTGAACACTATTTCCTGCTTACCGATGTAGGTAGACAGATGATTGAAAATAGAGGGCTTTTCTTATCACAGAAGGCGGTTGCGTCTTTTGGCGGTTATGCTACGCAGCAGTTGCGTAGGCTCCAAAATGCTCTTACCAAAGATAGGGTTTCTCAAGCCCAGACGGAAGAACATATCAAAGGGGCACTGGAACGTTCCATTAAATCCTTTGAGGACAAGTTTACCTCATTTGAAAATGGTGGCATTAAACTCTTGACTGACAAAAGCCAGCGTGACGACCTTGATTTGGAGGTTTACTGCAACATTCATATTGACAAATACCCGGCGAGGGAATTTCAAACATTGCTTAACACGCTTTCCTCTGTTGTTGAGAACTATGAAAAGCTGAATCATAGGAATCGCAAGAAAGACGATGCACACCTTAATAAACACGCTATGCATCTTGTCAGGTTGTACCTCATGTGCTTAGATATTCTCGAAAAACAAGAAATATGTACCTATCGTGAAAATGATAGAGATTTTTTGCTGAGTATCAGAAATGGCGCGTTTCAGAATGAGGATGGGACATACAAACAGGAGTTCTTTGAACTGATTTCTGATTATGAAACCCGTCTTCAGTATGCGAAAGAGAATACCAGTCTCCCGGAAAAGCCTGATATGAAACGAATCGAGGAATTTGTGATGAGTGTAAATGAGAAATCAGTCAGTGTCTAAAACCAGTTAGTGAAGCAATTGCCATTAACTGTTTTGAAAGATAAAATTCTCACATACAGCGGATGGCGTCACGCATCAAAGTATTACAACGAAACACATTTCTATGATAGAAACGAAAAATATAAATAGGAGAAAAAATCATGAAACCGATTTACGAGCCGAAAGGCAAAGCAAAAGAATACGGCGATTTAGCCATAAACATTTACACAGGCTGTCCGCATAATTGTTTTTACTGTTTTGCACCAAATGTTTTGCATAAAGACAGAAAAACATTTCATTCGGAAGTAAAGCCGAGAGAAAACATAGTTGAGGCTGTAAAAAAGCAACTTAAAGACGAGAATATCAGCGGAAAGCTGATACACTTGTGCTTTACTTGCGACCCCTATCCGACAGGTTATGATACAACACCGACAGGAGAAATTATCCAAGCTATCAAAGATAGCGGAAATAATGTTCAGATACTTACCAAAGGTGACGGAAGCAGAGACTTAGATTTGCTTGATGAAAACGATTGGTACGGTATAACTCTTGACGGAATAGGAGACGGTCTAAACCCGTTATGGAGAGCAAGAGTTGATGCTTTTGCAGAAGCACACAAGAGAGGAATAAAAACTTGGGTGTCTTTTGAGCCTGTGACAGACGAAAAGAAATTCTTTGTCAATTTACATTTGGTTGCACCGTTGGTTGATAAAGTAAAAATCGGCAAACTAAATTACCACAAGTCGAATATCGACTGGGCTGAATTTGGTAAAAAAGCCGAAGACCTCTGTATCAAACTCGGACTTGATTATTACATCAAGGAAAGTTTGAGAAAGGAAATGGAGAAAGGAATTTAAAAATGGTGAAATTGTATGTCAAAGACAATACAACAGGTAAAATCCACGAATACGGAACAAGCCCGCACGATAGTCTGGTTTTGAAGGAGGATGGTAGTATTCACTATCTCAACTTGCAAACTTGCACAGGTACACGCTTTCCGAGTGAAGGTTATTCCTTCTGTTTGGAGGACGGTAGTGACCCACGGGAAAGTGCAATGTGTAAAATATACAGTATGGAAGCGTTTTTAGATGTTGGAGGAAATTGATAAGATGAAAGCAACAGGAGTTATTCGTAGGGTCGATGACTTAGGCAGAATAATCATACCTAAGAGTGTTCGCAAGGAACTCAATATCAAGGAAGGCGAGCCTATGGAATTGTTCATAGACGGCAATGATGTCGTTTTCCGAAAATACACATTTGATAACTGCGAAAATGAAACATACAACTGTGATGCTTGTGTAAAGAACGGTGATTGTATCGAACAGGGCATTGACGGTAGACCAAAGTGGATGGAGGAACAAGAAAGTAGAGGTTAAGTAATGATGCGACAGTCTTTTTCAAAAGGAGTTTATGCACAGGTAACGCTTGAAAGCGAGATTGCAACAAAGCAGAACGGCGAGGTCTTAAACAGCGAAAGTCACAGCTTCGCTGACAGCGGAAGTGTGTATGACTTTTTGATTGATATGTTTCCGCACGAAATTGCCGCAGAAGCTGAAAGCTGGACTGAATTGGCAAGTGCCGGAGACTTTTATAAAAACGAGTATTTTGAAATTGAAATGATGGAGGACAAAAAATGAAAACTTGTAAAGATTGTTTGCATTCTGAAGTCTGTAGAGATTGGTGGAGCGAACAAGAAGAAAATTTATTTTCGGAAAGTAATGTCGCTTGCAGAGTATTCACCGACCGTTCCGAATGGGTGCATTTGCCGAGCGACGACTATACATTCAGAATTCGTGGTGACATAGCAAAAGGTATCATAGTTGCCAATTGCAGAAATGCGGAGAAAGAGTTGAAAGGATTTAATGAAGAATGAGAAATTGTGAAAAAACAGCAAAGCTGTTAAAATTAGCAAGTGAAAATCCTGAATTACCTATCATATTTGAAGTTGACAATGAAGTAGTACCAAATTATGAATACGGTTGGTACTTAGGTTCTATGTCAAGTTGTCGTGTAGGTGAATACGCTATATTGAACGAAATGGTAATTGACGATAGAGAAGAGTTCAAAGAAAGATATTATGATTACAATTACGATGAGCTTGATGAAAGGTTCCCCGGAGATTGTGGAAATGAGAATGCGGAACTTGAAAAATATCTTAATAAAATTGCAGATGAAAATTTCAAAACAGCAATCATTGTTTCAATATCTCCTTATTCGGAATAGAAATAATCTACTTGTCAAATTACGGTCAAATATTGTATGATATAATAAACTTGCTTTGTAGAAAGGAATTGCTTGCTATGTTTTGTTTAAAATGTCAAAAGGAAACGCCTGAAAACAGTGTATATTATATTTGGGCGAATAAAAACGATTTGAAGGAATGGTGCTTGTCTAAATCTCCATGCTTGTTTGAAGATTTTACGCAAATTGCAACTTTGAAGAGCATAATAGAGGAAACGTCAAGCACCTTGAAAAACATTATTATAGACGAAGTAAAATAACTTAGAAAGTCGGCATCTTTTGATGCTGGCTTTCTTTTTTTTGCGCATTTTCTTGACAACACTTGGCTGTTGTGATATACTTAATACATAATAAAAATATAAAAAACAAAGTATATCTGCTATCCGTTTTCGGCTGGCAGATTTTTTATTTTATAGAACAAAACATAGAGTCATATCTTTGCTTTCGGCAAGGTTATGGCTCTTTTTTTAGGAAAGGAGGCTTTTTGTTTGTGACTCTATTAGAACGCCTTGAAGCTTTTGAGCATAATCAAACAGAAGCTTGGTATAAAGACATATACATACTTAACAAAGGGAAATACGCTAAGGCTCCGGTCGTAAATGTAGACGGAGAAAAAGCGGTGAAAATGTATGGAAATGTATATGTAACGAAATATGACGAAACACGAAAGGCGTGGTTGGTAAACACAAAATACGGGCTGTACCGTTTTTGATAAAAATTAAAATAAAAAGTAAGGAGATGATTATAAATGAGTTTTCCCTTGGCTTTTGCTTTGAATACGTTAACTAAGGAAGAAGTCGTCGATAAAATCAGAGACTATATAAAAAATAATATGTATTTGAACGACGAACACGACGGAGAATATTCTTTCGATACTTACGTTGATTACGATGATGAAATTTCAACGGAAAGGTTGAAAAAAATCTTCCAAAGTGACGAGCCTATGGCAGAGTTCGAAGAGCAAATAATTGATATGTATGATGACTATTACGACTATGAGTGTGATGAGATAACAACTCAAATTCAAAATGAGTTTGACGAGGGTTATCACGACTTCATTTACGAGTGGGTAAGAGAACACATACATATAAACTTTCCGTTTGACGAGTTCCTGAAAAGAACTGTTTGCGTTGATATAACCGTGGATACGGGTGACGCAAACTACGATTTTACTCTTAACTCGTTTTACGAAGGAAAAATAAATGATTTAGCTTCAACAGTATGGCTGTCTAAACAGCAAGGATACAGTAAGACACAGCTTAACAAGGCTTATAACGAAGGCGATTACAGTAAGAACAGCTTTTTAGAAAGTCTTGTTGCGGAATACGTTAATGAATGTACCGGTATAAATGCACTTACGTTTCTTGTTAAGATGCCATTAGGGCAAGCTATAGCAATACTGGAAGCGAAAAAAGAACTTGAAAAAATAATAACGAAAGACGAAAAATATTGCCCCAAGAAAATTAAAAACAGGAAATACCTTGTTTTAGATAAGGAAGTTAACTGCGGGCTGATAGACTTTTGGAACGGCTCAGGAAGTCTTTTAGAGCTTAAACTTGAAAAGGATGTCAAGCTCCCGATAAAGTTTGTTCACGAGATTTCGCCTGACAGCTGCTACAAATGGGGCTTTAAAAACATTTACGGCTGTGACGATTCGTTTTATGAGGAATCATTGATAAGTCTTAGTCTGTAAAAAAATAAACCAAGTAATTATATATAATAAAAAAGGAGAAAAATTTTTATGAAAGTAACGTTTACAAATTCAGCAGAATTCAAAAAAGCTCTTGTCACTTGTGCGAGAGCAGCGGCGAGTAAAAGCACCGTTCCGGCGTTAGAGTGTTTAAAAATAACCGCAACGGCGGACAACAAGGTTATAATAACAGGATACGACCTCGTAACGGGCATAACAACAACGCTCTGTGATTATATAACGGTGCAGGAACCGGGAGAGATATTGACAAATGCCAAGACGTTTGTATCTCTTGCAAAGAAGCTGCCGACAACGAAGACAATAGTTATTGAGACTTTTGATGATAAAAGCGTCAAGGTAACAAAACCCGGTATGGAATTTAACCTGCCTACGGTAGATATAAAGACCTATCCCAATTTGCCGTCGTTGGAATCAGCAAAAAGCTTCACGGTTCCTTTCGGTGATATGAAGGAAAGTATTGAACAGACACTTTTTGCGGCAGGAGACAATGACGAAGCGAGTCTTGCCAAGGGCTGTGCTTTCAGTCTTGAAGTAGAAAAAGGCGAAATGAAAGCATTTGCGCTTGACGGATTCAGGGTTGCTTGCCGTAAGACGAAGATAGCTGACGACTCAGTATCGTTCAAAGCAAAGCTGCCGAAAAATGTGTTGTTGGAACTTGCGAAAAGCAACACCAAAGATGATGAAAACGTAATCGTGTCATATGACAAGAGGAACATTATCTTCGATATAAACAACAGCCGAGTAATAGGAAGGTTGTACGGCGGAAACATATTTGACGTGGACGCGCTGGTCGCAAAAATAACAAAGGACAACACAGTGACCTTTAATGTAAACACATCTGAATTTCAGGATGCGGTTGACAGTCTCATTCCTCTTTGCACCGCAACGGAAAAAACTATCGTTGTGAAGTTTACAAAGAACGAGATTGAGTTTTCAATAGCCACAGCACTCGGAACAGCAAAGGTAAGTGTTGAAGCTAAGTCAAATGCCGAAGCAGAGTTGGTTATGGGATTTAATATTAACTATCTGTTAGAAGCAGTCGGAGCTGTAGAAAGCGAAGACTTTGAAATGACGGTAGGTAATGCATACAATCCCATTAACATTTTGGACGGTAAAGCTAATTTCATAACCTTGCCGGTTAGAATAAAAACCGCTGCATAATTTATGCTTGAGAACGGTTTGAGAGTAGTGCAAATCATTGATACTTGGATTACGCAATTAAACCGAACGTACAATTTATAATGAAAATTTAGAAAGTCAACATCAATTAGGTGTTGACTTTCTTTTTTTGTGTGATAAAATGATACGTTCTGAAAAAATATGCGGTTTTTTGCTTTTTTCAGACACAAAAGGAAGAAAGAAAAAACATTACGGAGGGCCATTTTATTTATGAAAAATGCGACTACAACAAAAAAAGAGTATGAATATTATCGGTTGGCGAAAGAAGCAATTGATAGAGGAGAGGCGGAAAATGCACTCTTTAATATCAGAAAAGCTCTTGAAAGAGTTGTAAAAGTTCTTTGCGGCCAATGCAACATTGATACTTACAAGGTGGATTTATGTGACCTAATCCAAAAAATCAGAGAAGCAAATATGATTGACGAAAAAGAGGAAGCTCTTCTTCACCGTATAAGGATTAAGTCTAATTGTGGAGTCCACGCCCAAGAAGAGACCGAAAGAGAAGCGACTATTGATGATGCGGAAGAGTGTTTGCATCTTCTTAACCAAGTGCTTAAAGCTTTTGAAGGAAAATTAGAAAACACGGAAAAAATTGAAACAGCCAAAAAGAATAATAATGTACCTATGTGTAATCCCGATTATTATTCTCCCAATCGCCGTTATTACGGAATGTGGTATAATTGTTACACTAAGCCTGACCTTATGCGTATACCTGAGTACGTTGATTTAAACAACAAAGCCAATAAAGGCGATATTCAGGCAATGCTTGATATTGCTGTCGGTTTTCTGCCGAAGCAAATTCAATGGGGCGCTTTTCAATCTGTTTGCGTATCTTATGATTATTTCCGTGGATGTTGCGATGCGAAAGTGTATTTTTCTAATAATAACTATCTGTACGATGCAAGATATTATTATTGGGTTGTTAAAGCAGCTACTCTTGCAGCCAAAAGGGGACTTGCAAATGAATTTGTCCCGCTAAAATATATTGCTACGGCGTTACTTGAAGCCTTAAAAATTTCATGTTTATATAATAATAACACTTGTCAGAATTTCACTAACAGAAACCATTATGATATGTTTGAAAAAATTTATGACGTAAAATATTCCAAAGCTTTAAGTTGTTCCGAACTTGAGGTTTTTAAATATCTTATAAGTCTTATTAACACGTATGGGAATGATATTATTTCTCCCGTACATGAGGAAACAAGCATAAATCAAATTAAATATATTGTCATTATTTCTCAAGCCCGCAATGATTTGTTGTGCTTATATTGGGGTAATCGTATGAAACAATACATAGATAATAGTATTGCTATATCGGAAGACGATTTAAAGAAGCCCGCTTTTTACAGTATTGATAAATATAGGAACGACTGTCGCTCAAACAAATGTTATTACAATACACTTATATCAAAAGCCCCGAAAGTCTGTATAAATGATGTGCAAATTTCCGCAGAACGATTAGTTTTGGGGAGCGCATGTATGAGCTGTGGAAATGTCAATATGGATACGGCAAACTTCTGTGTACAATGTGGAAAACCCCTGTATAGCACCAAGAAAAAGACGGGAGAGCTATATTACATGAAGGAAATAGTTTACCTTAACAGTCTTGCGCAAGAAAGCACAATAGATAAGAAACGTCGCAATAAGGCTTTATGTAGCATTGGCCATATTTACAGGTACGGTGAAGGCGTAGAACAAGACTATTCCAAAGCTCTTGAATGGTATAACAAAGCTGTTAATGCCGGTAATGCTTCTGCAATGTACAGTATCGGCTATATGTATGATTACGGTGAAGGCGTAGAACAAGACTATTCCAAAGCTCTTGAATGGTATAACAAGGCTGCTAATGCAGGCAACAGTGCTGCAATGAACAATATTGGCTATATGTACGAGTTTAGTGAAGGCGTAGAACAAGACTATACAAAAGCTCTTGAATGGCTCAAAAAAGCTGCTGATGCAGGGAATAGTGCTGCAATGTACAATATCGGCTATATGTACGAGTGCGGCAAAGGTGTGGAACAAGACTATACAAAGGCCCTTGAATGGTATACAAGGTCGTACAACAGCGGCTATAAGGACGCAAGTAAGGGTGTTGAAAGAATAAAAGAATTATTGCAAGTGTAAAGTAAAGCAAATATAATTAAGGCTCTCTGAGGTGTGATACTCAGTGAGCCTTTTTTGCTTTTTTTACTTGACAGTAGTAAAATACTATGGTATAATTTAAACATAATAAATTATGTATATT
>ULUK01062514.1_pt1 | contig 14412 bp, 12 predicted proteins | sample 1958451 | NCBI WGS metagenome assembly ULUK01 (sample SAMEA4835758, study PRJEB28245) | human gut metagenome | biome: gut microbiome; material: fecal sample | place: Denmark | collected 2008
CCCGATGCCATAATATTACGCCAATTTAAGGGATTTTATAGTTTAACAACTTAGCGAATCACACCTTTCCCATCTAAAAAGCCTATACATTTGAGGCTTTTTTCTCCATCACGCAATGCGGCGGAAGCACAGGCTTTTGCATTTTCCATTCCGCAAAAAAAACGGCAGCTTTCTATTGCTATATTGAATGCCAATCATTAAATTTGTAGTCTACTAACGTAAGAACCATAGCCATGGAAGAATTTACATTTTTATCAAATTGGTTGTTGTGGCTAACTGCCGCAGCCATTCTTGTGATTGTCGAACTCATTACAAACACTTTCGCTGCATTCTGCCTTGTGGGCGGATGCGCACTGGCTCTCGCCACGTCGCTTATCGGTTTCGGCATCGAGGCGCAGCTGACTGCCGCAGCCATAGGCTCCGTGCTGTCGTTCATCGCCTTCAAGCCGTTGATAAAACGCCAGGCGGAGGCGCGCAGGCACCGCGACTGTCTCAGCAATATGGATGCCTTGATAGGCAGGACAACGACGGTGACCGAAGCAATCGGCAGCAATACCCCCGGACGTGTGCGCATCGACGGCGACAACTGGCAGGCTGTCAGCGCCGACGCGTCGCCAATCGACGTCGGGACAAAGGTGCGTGTGACTGGCTACGACAGCATCATTCTCACCGTGGAGCGCGAAGAGGAATAACTTCTTAATCTTTATTTATATGGAATCATTGATTTTTCTCGGACTCGCCATTTTAATTGTGGTGATTCTCGTTATGGCTGGCGTAAAAGTCGTGCCTCAATCGGAAACGCGCGTAATCGAACGCCTCGGACGCTTCCACAGCGTGTTGCCTCCAGGACTCAACATCATCTGGCCGTTCATCGACAAGCCTAAGACAATCTACACCCGGCGTGTGGAGACGGGACTCGGCGGACGCACCATAGTGCGCATGACTGCCACTTCGTCTATCGACTTGCGCGAACAGGTCTACGACTTTCCTTCGCAACAGGTGATCACGAAGGACAACGTAACAACCGAAATCAACGCGCTGCTATATTTTCAGGTTGTCGACCCTAAAAAATCAGTATACGAAATCGACAATCTGCCGAACGCTATTGAAAAGCTGACGCAGACGTCGCTCCGAAACGTAATCGGCGAACTCGAGCTCGACGAGACCCTGACTTCGCGCGACACCATAAACTCACGCCTTCAGGCAATCCTCGACGAGGCTACAAACAAATGGGGCGTGAAGGTGAACCGCGTTGAGCTGCAGGACATCACTCCTCCGGGAAGCGTGCGGGAGGCGATGGAGAAGCAGATGCAGGCTGAACGCAACAGACGTGCGGAAATTCTTAAAGCCGAGGGCGAAAAGAAGTCGCTCATCCTCCGTTCCGAAGGTGAGCGCGAGTCGCGCATCAACCAGGCGGAGGCGGTAAAGCAGTCGGAAATCCTTAAAGCTGAGGGCGAATCGCGCGCCAAGATACTGCAGGCTGAAGGCGAGGCGGAGGCTATACGCCGCGTAGCCGACGCCATCAAGGAAACGAAGACCGACCCTGCGACATATATGCTCGCCGTGAAGTATATCGAGACGCTCGAGAAGATGGTCAACGGTAAGGACGGAAAGACAGTCTACATTCCTTACGAGGCTTCGGGCATCCTGTCGTCTATCGGCTCGATAAGAGATATGTTCCAGAAATAGTGTCCCAACACGACAATCCAATATGTTTCCTGCCGCAGGTCGTTGCGGCGGGAAACTTTTTTATCCGCACAGCATCAGCTCAGATGCATATTTTTTTGTAATTTTGTATAAAAACAGACATATAAAATGGAAGATACCAAAACCGCTAAAGAAGAATTTCTGGAATTGCTGCGCTCCACCGGCCGCGAAGGCGTGGAAGGCGTGATTGAAGACCTGGAGGAGCAAGGCTTCTTCACCGCACCGGCGTCGGCTGGTCACCACTTGAACACTGAGGGCGGGCTTGTGGAGCATTCGCTCAACACCGCCAAGGCGGCGCTTGCCGTATGGGAAGGGATGAAGCAATTAGACGCCACGCTGGAAACCGAGGTGACGCGCGACAGCGTAATCATAGCATCTTTGCTCCACGACGTGTGCAAAAGCGACATTTACTTCCGTAGCATCAAGAAGCGCAAAAACCGCCTCGGACAGTGGGAAGACTGCGAAGGCTACAAGGTGAGCTACAAGAACTTTCCTATGGGACACGGTGAGAAATCGGTGATTCTCGTTCTGCTCAGCGGACTGGAACTTACCGATGCCGAGATGCTCGCCATGCGTTGGCACATGGGCGCATGGGGCGTCAACATGACAAGTTTTGAGGATATGCGCAACTACGACGCCGCAAAGACGCTGTATCCTTTGGTGTCAATCGTGCAAGCCGGCGACAGCCTTGCCGCCTCGATTCTGGAGCGCAAAGGTGCCGACCTCGACGAGCTGTAGGGCATCAAGGGGTTTCCTCGCGTCTATTTCTTGCGGAAACAACGGTTGATGATGAGTGCGAGAGCGCCATCACCGGTCACGTTGCATGCCGTGCCGAAGCTGTCCATAGCGATATACAGGGCTATCATAAGTGCCTGGGCGTTTTGGTCGAAGCCGAGCATCGACGACAGAATGCCCAGCGCCGCCATTATCGCTCCGCCGGGAACTCCCGGAGCGGCCACCATCGTCACGCCAAGCATAAAGATGAAACCTGCAAACATCTGAAAATCGTACGGAATGCCTTGCATTATCATCAACGCCAGCGCGCACGCAACGATTTTCAGCGTGCTGCCCGACAAATGTATAGTGGCGCACAACGGCACCACAAATCCTGCCACACCCTCATCCACGCCGTTGGCAACAGTCTGGCGCAGCGTCACAGGGATGGTCGCTGCCAACGACGATGTGCCGAGCGCCGTGAAGTATGCCGGCAGCATATTGCGCAGCAGGCGGAAAGGATTCTTCTTCGCCACAAGTCCGGCGACGCTGAATTGAAAGATAAGAAGGAAAATGTGAAGTATGAAAATCACAACTATCACCTTCATAAACGCCGACAACACATGCACCACCTGGCCGGAATGCGTCATATTCATAAAAATGCCGAAAATATACAACGGCAGCAGCGGCAAGATTACAGCCTGTATGGTTTTAACGATTATATCCTTCAAGTCGATAAACGCGTCGCGCAGCGCTGTGGATTTCAGATGTGCGAGTCCAAGTCCCACGGTGAAGGCCATCACAAGCGCAGTCATAATGTTCAACGGCTCGGGGATGGCGACCGTGAAAAACGGCTCTATGCCATGCGCCTCGCTTATCTGTTCTATCGAGATGTTTTTGGTGATCAGATGCGGAAATACCACATCGCCCACCCCGAACGACAGGAATCCAGACAGCACCGTGGCGACATACGCCAGCAGCGTTGTTGCCACAAGCATCTTGCCTGCGCCCTTGCCGATGTCGGCGATGGCTGGCGTGACAAGACCCACGATAATCAGAGGTATAATAAATCCGAGAAACTGGCTGAACAGCCCGTTGAACGTGACAAACAGACGCACCACCACTTCCGGCATCACAAATCCTGTGCCGATACCAAGCACAATCGCTATGATAATTCGGGGCAACAGCCCTATTCTAAATTTCTTCATCACACAATTTTTCTGCAAAGATAGTGCAAGGTGAGTGAAAAACATTCAAGCTTGCTTGACAATGTTTTGCCGAACCGCAGCCTATCTTTGAATAAGACAGTGCAAAATCTGACCGCGTGAGCGGTCACGCCTGATGTTAACCCTCGACAACGTCGAGGGACAGCCGATGGCGCAGCATGCGTCGCGTGAGCGCCGCCGCTGATGCCATACCGTAACAGCCATCATTCAACAATCCGGTCTCCTTGATGCAGGATTGACACATTTTGCAACTTGCCGTCGTATTCAACCACGGCTTTTATCTGCCTCACATCGAGCGTGTCACCGGCCTGCTTGAGATGCGAGGCTTCCTGTCCGTCGGTTCCGGCAACCTTGCGTCCCACCACATTCACGAGCGTGCCGTTGCGCAGATAGAGCACGGTGCGGGTGCCGTCAAATTCCGTTGGCTTGTCTGTTGCGACAGCTTTTATTTCAGAGCTTACAAGGCAATCCACCTCATAGCGTTGAGCCTGTGTCAACGTTATTGTGCATAAGCAGAAAAGCAGTGTCAGGTATCTAAAAAATCCCATATATCGTTAATTGTTTTAGGTTTACAAATTTCGTGTAAATAGTCTGTTTTTAAGCGGTCTTTACAAAGATAACGAATGATGGGTTATTTATAAAGGAAAAAAGGGAATCCCTAATGAATATTATTTCAACCTTGTTTGTTTTGCTCTTGCATAAAACCGGCGGCGCCTCGGAAAAATTGAAGTAAACTTCATTTTCCTCTCAGCTTGCACGGTTTTCCTCTCGGCTTGCACTATCTTTTCATAAAATAGGCGGCGCCTCGGATGTGCAAAATCAAACAAGTTTGTTTTGCTCTTCTCTCGGCTTGCACTATCTTTGTACTCAAATGATAGACAATACAACTTTTGACAATAAGAAGGTGGCATTCCACACGTTGGGATGCAAACTTAACTTTGCCGAGACTTCTACCATCGGCAAGCTTCTCGCCGACCGTGGTGCACAACCTGTGCAGGCGGGCGAGACGCCCGACATTTGCGTGGTCAACACTTGCTCGGTGACGGAATTGGCTAACAAGAAATGCCGACAGGAAATCCGAAAACTGTCGCGCCGATACCCGGATGCCGTGATGGTGGTGACGGGATGCTATGCCCAACTGAACAGCGAGGAGGTGGCCGACATCGAAGGCGTCGACATCGTGGTGGGAAACGACCAAAAGGCAGAAATAGCCGACTTTGTCGACCGCTGGTATGCCGACCATGAGCCGACGGTGAAAGTGACTGCGCTGAAAGACATCAGGCAGTTTATCCCTTCGTGCTCGCGAGGCGACCGCACCAGATTTTTCTTGAAGGTGCAGGACGGTTGCAACTATTATTGCAGCTATTGCACTATTCCCCGAGCCCGCGGACGCAGCCGCAGCGGACGGATTGCCGACCTTGCCGAACAGGCTCGTCGGGCTGCCGCCGACGGTGGCAAGGAGATTGTAATCACGGGAGTAAACATCGGCGACTTCGGATATGACACGGGCGAACGTTTCATCGACCTGCTGCGCTGCCTCGACTCTGTGGAGGGCATCGAGCGCTATCGCATATCTTCGATTGAGCCCGACTTGCTGACCGACGACGTCATTGAATTTTGCGCCGGTTCAAAGCATTTCATGCCGCATTTCCACATCCCTTTGCAGTCGGGAAGCGACGAGATGCTGAAACTGATGCGCCGCCACTACGACCGTCAGCTGTTTGCCGACAAGGTGGATGCAATTAAACGCCTTATCCCTGACGCTTTCATCGGAGTGGATCTTATTACGGGTATGCGCGGCGAAACTCCTGAGATTTTTGAGGATTCGCGCTCGTTTGTCGACAGCCTCGACATCACTCGACTGCACGTGTTCTCCTACTCCGAACGTCCCGACACGATGGCGCTGAAAATCCCATACGTCGTGGACCAGCACACCAAGCATCTGCGCACTCGGCGCATGATGGCGCTGTCTGACCGCAAACTGGCGGCATTCACGCAAAAATATCTCGGCACGGTGCGTCCGGTGCTGTTTGAACACGCTGTCGACGACGATGGCCTGATGAAAGGTTTCACCGACAACTACCTGCGTGTGGCGGTGCCTGCCGACACACGGCTTAGCAACACTATCGTAAACGTGCGCCTTGTGGAGCCTCTCGGACATGACGACCTTATAAAAGCTGAAATCGTATGAGCACGACTCTGCAACGCATAGCATACTCTCCTCTTTGGCTGCTGCTGCACGCTGTGGCTCTGTTGCCGTTCGGCGCGCTCTATGCGCTGTCCGACGCGCTGGCTTGGGTGGCTGCGTCTGTGGTGCGCTACCGCCGGCGGCTGGTCGAAGCCAATATTGCCGCAGCATTCCCCGACAAGACGGAAGCGGAACGTCGCGACATCGTGAAGCGCTTCTACCGCAACTTCACCGACGTGTTTGTCGAAACGATAAAGCTGCTCCACATCAGCGACGACGAGATGCGACGACGCATGGTGTTTGAAGACATTGAGCACGTGGAACGCATCGCCAAAGACGGACGGTCGATAGGCTTGTATTGCTCGCATTTCGGCAACTGGGAATGGATTACGTCGATAACGCTGTGGGTATACCACGCCGACAATGTTGAGTATTCACAGGTCTACCGCCCGTTGCGCAACAAGTGGTTCGACCGGTTTTGGTTCAATCTGCGCAAGCGTTTCCACTCCACTTCTATCCCGAAAAACGGTGTGCTGCGCGCTTTGCTGCAAGCTCGCCACAACGGCGGAGTTTTTGTCACCGGATTCATCTCCGACCAAAAGCCAAGCCATAACGACGGGCACCACAGCATACGTTTCCTCAACCAGGACACTCCGTTTATCTCTGGCACGGAGATGCTGCTGCGCAAACTGAAGGCGGCGGCTATGTATGCCGACGTTGAGCGCACCAGCCGCGGACACTACCGCGCAAGGATTGTGCCTATCTCCGACAATGTGGCGGAGACCGACGAGAATTTCGTAACCGACCGCTACGCCCTTCTGCTCGAACAAACAATACTGCGCCAACCGGATGCATGGCTGTGGTCGCACAACCGCTGGCGCCGCAAACTGAATAAAAAATGAAACCCGTAGGAATAATCATACTCAATTGGAACGGTGCGGCGCTGCTGCGCCGTTACCTGCCGTCAGTGGTGGCTGCCAACAGCAACGACATTGCCGACGTAGTGGTGGTCGACAACGGCAGCACCGACGAGTCGCTAAGCGTGCTGAAGCAGGAATTTCCCGACGTGCGCACTCTTTGCTTCGACAAAAACTACGGATATGCCGAAGGCTACAACCGTGCAATCCGCGAACTGGGCTACCGCTACAGCGTGCTGCTCAACAGCGATGTTGCCGCGACACCGGAATGGATACGTCCGCTATACGAATATATGGAGGAACACCCGGAAGTGGCTGCGTGCCAGCCTAAGATTCTGAGCGACGCCGACCACACGAAATTTGAATATGCTGGTGCGTCGGGGGGATTCATCGACAAGCATGGATATCCTTTCTGCCGCGGACGAATATTCGACACCGTGGAGACCGACAACGGACAATACAACGACATCACCGACATTTTCTGGGCTACAGGTGCCGCGCTGACGGTGCGCACTGAGGAATATCTCGCCGCTGGCGGTCTCGACAAGGATTTCTTCGCCCACATGGAGGAAATCGACCTGTGCTGGCGTCTGCACCAGCGCGGACTGGCGATACGGGTCATTCCGCAGAGCGTGGTGTTCCATCTTGGCGGCGGCAGCCTGCCGGCGTCAAACCCGAAGAAAACCTACCTCAACTTCCGCAACAATCTGTTTCTGCTCTACAAGAATCTGCCGCCGCGCGAAGGCCGACGGATGCTCTTGATCAGACGGCTGTACGACACTCTGGCTTTCTTCGTTTTCATGGCGAAGATGGATTTTGCAAACGCCCGTGCCATCCTGCGCGCGCACAACGACTACCGCCACCAGAAAAGCCGCTACGACAACGTGAGACCGCAGCGCAGCATAATGGGCGACTTCCCTTGCTGCCACCGCAACATCATCCTCGACTACAACCTGCGCCGTATACGCCATTACAGCGACTTGGCTTGACATTGTTGAACAAACAAACAAATAAATGCGCGTCAAACTCCGGGATGTGCCGGCGCTTGACGCGCATCTCTTCTATCGGTTGTACTTATCAGGCTATCTTATAATCACCTTCTTTCGGTTCACGATATACACGCCCGGCTCGAGCGGCTCCGTGCAACGGCGGCCGTTGAGGTCGTAGATCACGCGTTCTCCCGGTGTCTCAGAATCCTCAAAGATGCTTTCAACACCTGTCACAACCGTGGTCGGAGTCACCTTCATTCCGTAAATCTTGAGGCAGTCTGCGGCTGCCAACACCTCACGCGTCTTTTTCTTTCCCGCAGCCGTATCCACAGCGTAGATATACAGATATTCCGGTGTGCTGTTATCGTAGTTTACCACAACGGTGTTTTCCGAGCTTTGCGTATAATACGCAGGCTCGTCATTGCCCTTTCTCACGGCAAGAACCATAGTGCCTACCGTCTCGCAGGTAATCTCAACGGTTCCTGTTCCGCCGACAACCACAATCATTCCATTGAACCATTCGAAATTGTCGCCTTCCGACGGTGTCGCCGGAGAGTCATTGCCGACAAACGCGTCTTCCGACATCGGTGTGTTGACCACAACGCATTTTCCTGCAGTGTCGTAGCCGTTGCCGCTGTCGGCCGGGAGGTTGTAGTACACGTTGTTGACCACAACGTTTTCCACCGTCAAGGCATTGCCGTCGCTGTCGGTGAGGTCGTTGCCGAAGTCGGTTGTCTGCTCTTTCTCAATCTGCGGCACATTGGGTGCGTATACATACTCGACCACTGCCGTTTCACTCTGTTCCTTGCCGTCAACAACGTAAGCGTATACCGTCGACGTTTCTTCAATCAGGATGCCCTTGCCGTAATACGGCTGCTCCTTTATGAGGCTTGGGTCGCTTATGCCCGCCGGAACAACTTTATAGATGACCGTGCCACGTTCGTTCTTCTTTCCGTCTACGTTGGGGTTGTAGATGTAAAGCTCAAACGGCTCGGCAAATGTTGTGGCGCGATGCGAGAACATCGGGCTTTGGAGTCCATTGTCGACATAACGGATAACCACATGGGTGGCAACCGCCTTGGTGCCGGGGTCAAACACCGTGCCGCCAGAACCCGTATAACTGAAATATCCATTTTCCGGCTCTACAATCTCCAAGCCGTCTTCAAGCATCAGGTCCGACACATTTTCCATAGCGGCATTGCTGCCGTTGAGGTTAAGCACGGTATTCTTGCCGCGCACGGTCAGATAGCCATCGCCGTGGCCCGACTTCATGACTATGCCATCACGCGCGCCGTTGACAACAACCGTACAGTTTTCGATTGTCACATCGGCAAGATATGCATAGATGCCCATACCTTTGTCGGAGATGTTGAAAGTCAGCACTTCCGAGCCGGTCGTGCCGCGGACAATCAGGTTGCCGCCCTTGCCGCCGATGCCCGGACCTTGTGTACCCATCGTGATGCCGTAGGCTTCGGCTGCGATAGTAGAGTTGCCCACCAGCTCAACAATCAGCGTCCCGTCCATAGCGTTGATGCCCGTGTTGTAGCCGTTGTCGGCGGCGTTGATGTCGGCATAGCTCAACGTCAGCACGCCGGCGTCCTTTGTCTCCCTGTACGCAACACTCTTGCCGAACTTTGCAGCAAACGCCTTGTCTTTGACGTTCATTCCGCAGAATGTCACAAGACCGCAAGGGCTGTTGGTTTTCTTCTCGACGTAATAATGCTGATGCGCCTCGGGCGAGCATTTGTCGCCGTTCTCGGCGATTGCATAGATGTCGATGTTGCCTATTTCCGAAATAGTGATCGGTCCGGTATATTCCGAAATTTCCTTAAACATTTTCCAATCCTTCATAATGTAGTATCTCACCACGGCTCCCTCGTTGCTGTTGTTGATGGTCACCGTGAATTCGCCCTCCTGCATCTCTTCCGTCGGGGTGATTTCCAGGGCGGCAAGCGTTTGCTCGCCGACGCCCACAACTACAGTGCCTTTCGTGAAGAAATCGCGCCAATAGTCTGCTTCGTAGTATGCGTCCTTGCTGCCGAAAGGAATCCTCAGCTTGCTGTATGTCGTGTTTGCAAACTGCTCGGAGAGCGGTATAGGAGTAGGATTATGGCAGATTATTTCCAAAATCTTATTTCCTGAATAAGAGCTGCAGTAGAAAGCGTTCCCGCTGATGCTTTCCACCGACTGCGGAATCACCAGTTTTATAAGGTCGTTGCAATACTGGAACGCGTTTCTGCCCACCGTCTTCAGCCCGTCGGGAAGAATCACTTCCGAAATTCCGGTGCTCCAGAATGCATCTTCTCCGATTTCGGTGAGCGACGACGGCATATTGACCTTCTTTATATCTGTAAGATAGTAGAACGCTTCTTTGCCTACTTTTCTTATCGTTTCCGGCAAAACCACCTCGCTGATATTTGTCTGCAATGTGTATCTTATATTGTTGAGCCTATAATAGAATGCATTGTCGGCAATCTCTACAACGGGCTTTCCATTGTAGGTGTCAGGCACGACAAGCTTACCGTCGGGATATGCGTTTCTAAACAGCTCGCCATAATCGATGCCTGTTGTTGGGTCTTTGACATAATCAAAGAGATTGTAGGTTGCGGAATAGCCGCCCTCAACCTCGGTGTACTTAAACGCTTCCGGGAGTTTGTATTTTTTGAATCGCTGCCACATGTAGTTGGAATAATAGGCCTTCGCATCGGGGCAGTAGACAGTAGCGTTTTCATAGGCAAATTTGTCAAAAGGAGGATTGTTGATAACTCCTTCCGACACAATCTGTTTTGGCGGTGTTGCCGCTTCTATATGAAGCTCCTCAAGAGCCGTGCCATAGACAGACCCTGTCTCTATCTCAGTAATAGCATCGCCTATATAAAGCCTCTTCAGGTTTGTGCAGCCATCAAACATGTAACGGTCTATTTTCTTCAATTTCTTTGGCAGACGGATTTCCTCAAGCGACGTGCAACCGCTGAACATATACCAAGCTTCATTGAGGTTTTCAATGTCGTCGTGGAAAACAAACGACGTGAGTTTTGGGCAGTCGGCAAATGCAAGGTATCCATAGACGTCCATTTTATGGGTAATCGTGACCGACTCCAGACAATGGCTATGAGTAAACGGGCGGTCCATAAGCTCCATCGACGCCGGCGTTGTAAACGTCTCTATGCCGCTATAAGAAAACGCTTCCTCCCTGATTATTTTCACATTCGACATATCGGGATAATTTTTCAATTTCTCGCAGTTGTTGAACGCATTCTTTTCGATTTCAGTGATTGGGGCATTCCACACCACCTCTTCGAGATTCTTGCACCCGAGGAACGTGCTGGCTGGGATTTTCAGATATGCAGGCGGCGCCGACATGCCGGCGCCGCCTTCCCACACAACGACTCTCCTCAACGATGTGCATCCTATGAACATTCCGGCGCCGAAAGTGGTCAGCGACTTTGGCAAAGCCACCTCTGTCAACGACGTACAGTTGGAAAGACATCCTTGAAGATCGGTGACCGACTCTGGAAACACGATGCTCTCCAATCCTTCACAAGACTCAAACGCACTCGATCCGATGCTTTTCAACGTTCCGGGCAATTCTATGTTTTTCAACGCGACACACCCCCGAAATGCCTCCGAGAGAATCTCTGTCAATCCTCCGCGGGCAATCTTGACATTGGTCAGATTGGAGTTGCCATAGAAGCTTCCCCTGCCTATTGTCCGCACCGATGATGGAATGTCGATGCTCGAAACCTTAGGGAAGCCAACCCTGTTCGACATCCGGTCATACACTCCGATGTGGCGCACCGGCAGATTTTCAATCTTCGATGGGATGTTGACATGTCCTGTATAATCCAGTGTGCCGTCTGTCAGTCCTATGACAATCGCACGCTTCTCCTCGCCTTCCGGTGGATTCTTAATAGCTATATACTTCAATGAATAGCCGTCGCCATTGTAGACATTGTCTTCGGCTTTCACCGGTCTGGCGACGAACAATGCCAGTAGGGTCGCGACGACCAACAGCCATCGCGCCTGTTTGTGGTTGTAATTCTTTTTCATATAGTTTTTTGTTGGTTATGTTTTAGGTTATGTTTTAGGTTCTATCCAGGATTCATTCATGTCTATATCCCTTCAAAATGCAAATCTACACACAATCAGCAAGTTAATTGTTGTAAAATTCTTACAAATTCACCTGCGTCATTTGTATTTTTCAAGCAGGCGCATCCAGTCCTCGCTTTCCTCTATCCGTTTTTGCTTGCGGAATGCCAACGGGCCGTACCCGCTCCATTTCTTGAATGCCTTCGAGAACGGGCTTGTCTCGTCGAAGCCGCACTTGAATGCCACATCCTTTACCTTTGCGTCGGGATATTCCGACAACAGCCGCTCTGCCTCGCGCATCTGTATGCTCGTGATAAACTGTTTCGGCGTATATCCGGTGCTGACATACAACCGCCGGCGGAAGGTTTGCTCCGACAGCCCAAGTCTTTCCGCTATGCCCACCACATCGTAGCGATGCGACGGGATGGCATCCGCGACAATCTTGGCAACAAGGTCGACAAATTCCCTGCGTGTCCGCAAAACGTGTTCCGGCAACGGCTCCCTTCCAGAAGTTGCCGATGGCTGGTGTGCATTAGTGTCTTTCTCCATACGATCATATTGTTTGTTGTCTGGCCACAAATTTACAACCGTATGTGTTTCAGAGACTTGTAAATATCTTACATTCTTTTGTAAATACTTTTCAACCCTTGAAAAAAGCGTGTTCAGGCACGTTTCTGGCGAAACTGTGTGGGCGAGCAGGAATATGCCTTCTTGAATGCGTGGGAGAACGCGCTGGCATCGTCAAAGCCGCATGCGCGAGCCACCTCGGCAACAGGCACCGTCGTGTCTGACGCAAGCAGGCGCGCCGCCATTTCCATCTGTATCGCCGTCACAAACGTTTTGGGCTGCTTCCCTGTCTCTGCCACAAAACGCCGGCGGAAGGTCTGCTCTCCGAGATTCAGCCGCGAGGCAATGGCGGAGACACTGATGTCATCTCCGCTTGCCAGTCCTTGCCGCACCACGTCGACAACCATGCGCTCAAACGAATTTTCTGCCGCTTCAGTCGGCGCTTTTTCCGGTTCGGGCGTGCCGTAGAGGCTTTCCACATCGCGAATCAGCGCGAGCATCTCGGCGCGATAACGGCGCATCCTTCTCCGATGGATTGCGACGGCAGCCAGCACCACTACAGCCAGCACGCAGACGCCAACCACGATGTCGCGGTGACGGGCACTGTGAATCTGCTCCACCTCCTCGCGCAGACGGTCGGTGTCAAACTCCGTCTTGTAGCGGGCGAGAGCGTCGGCGGTGGCGGTGGAATACAGTGAGTCGCGCGCGCATTGAAATGCTCCAGCTCTATCCGCGCACTGTCGGGGTTTATCGACCAGTAGCTCTCATACAGGCCCTTATGTGAATTCACAAGATTATAGAGGTCGCCCATTTTGCCAAACAACGAGGCTGCCTGGCTGAAATAGCCCACTGCCTCGCGCTCACGGTCCTGTCTGAGCATCAGAAATCCCAACTGGTTAAGGTTGATGGCAAGCGAATGGACGTTGCCCGAGGCCCGCAGCCCGACTATGGCTTTAAGAAGCACCTGTTCGGCCTCGGCATATTTCTTCAGACCGACAAGCGCGGTGCCCTTCTGCGACAGTCGCACTGCCATCTTCGCCTCGCGCCCTCCGATAGAATCAAGGCGGTAGGCACGGTCGGCATAATCGACCGACTTGCTGTAATCGCCAAGTTTATAATAAATTTCGGAAGCCATCCCAAGCAGCACTGCCTTACGCGATGGATTGCCGGCACGCTCGGCATATTCAAGCCCGCGCAGGATGTAGCGTTCGGCATCCTGAGGCTGGTTTGCCGCCATATACGCTCCCGCCAGAGTGTTAAGACTCGACGAAACGCGGTCGGGATCATTGAGGCGGATATCGATGTCGACACACCGCTTGGCATACTCCACCGCCGTCTTGAAATCGCCAAGACGCACATGGATAATGCCAAGAAGATTCAAACAACACGACTTATCAAGGTTTGGCCAGCGCATAAGCGGCAATGCCCGCTTGGCATAGTCCCTGGCAAGTGAATAGTTCTGGCAGTCATAGTACCACTCCGCCGCCCAATACCACGTTTGCTGACGCAGAGAGTCGGCGTGCACTGCATTTGAAAACACTATTTTGCTGTCGGTGAACTCCCGACGGTCGAGAAATTCAAAAAACTTATTGGCAGAAGCCACATCCGCCTTTCTGTCGAAGTCGGCAATAAGGCGGTCGGCATCGTCGGCCGACGCTCCGCCGGCGAGACACAGCAGAATGACAATAAAAAGCAATCGCAGTTTCATAGCAGACTTAAATTTTACCTAAAGGTAGTGCTTATCCGGAAGAAACACAAACAATTCCTCTCTATTTTCTCTTTTCCGAATCACAAACCGCCTCACAAATCAATCTTAACTGATAGACGTGGCTGTTCACAAATATCTCATATCCTTTTAAAAATGTCATAAATTTTGCCTGTTGATTTCAAAGCATTGAACAGATGGCAAGTATTATCATGGACAAAACCAAAAGTGTTGTCATTTGTATCGAAAGGTAATGAAGCAATATTAGTGCCGAATTTGAAACGATTAAAAAGAATATAACCCATGCAAT
>ULUK01078493.1_pt1 | contig 14092 bp, 12 predicted proteins | sample 1958451 | NCBI WGS metagenome assembly ULUK01 (sample SAMEA4835758, study PRJEB28245) | human gut metagenome | biome: gut microbiome; material: fecal sample | place: Denmark | collected 2008
GCCGGCACAAAATGCACGCAATTACACTACTCCAAAACTTGTTTTAATTTACTTCAACAAATGTTTCCTGTTTTACTACCCGATGAATTTACACTACTCCAAAACTGATTATGATTGTTATATCAGTAAATTAGGATTTTGCTACCTTATGAATTTACACTACTCCAAAACCTCAAAAGAGGATATTTGAAGTTGCTACCAGTGCATGTATCACAAGGCTTTTCAATTACATTTTATCATATCGCCAACCTTTTGTTAAAAACATATTGACTACCATATTTATGGAAGTTTGTTCAACTACCCTGCAATTTTGCACCTCTTCAGCCCCTCAAAGAGACATCTGAAGTTGCTACCGGCGCAAAATGCACGCAAATACACTGCTCCAAAACACCCGTGACTACGTTCAGCTCGTTCTCAGCGTTTTGCTACCATATGAATTTACACTACTCCAAAACCAAGTTACTCTTATTATTTATTATATCATAAGTTTTACTACCCTAGAATTTACACTACTCCAAAACAAAAAATATGTTTAAATCCCCTTATGCTGGCGTTTTACTACCCTAGAATTTACACTACTCCAAAACCATCGTATCAACTTTCAAATCCGATGTTATGTTTTGCTACCCTATGAATTTACACTACTCCAAAACGACGTATACTGTCTTACTCATTGTTGTCACGTTTTGCTACCCTATGAATTTACACTACTCCAAAACCTCAAAAGAGGACTGAAGCTGCTACCAGTGCATATATCACAAGGCTTTTCAATTACATTTTATCATATCACTCCCTTTTTTGTCAAGAAAGAATCATATTAATTGTCACAACGTCCAAGAAAGAACTGAACACCTGTGTGAGATATTTCTAAAAGAATATTCAAAAGTTGCTTTTTGATAGTTTCTCTTAATCCTCTATCAAAATCATCCCAAAACACGATCGTGCCCGGGAGAAAGAAACCATTTCGGATAAGTTGATACAATTGAGCTATTTTCTTTTCTTCTTCAGAACACAAGCTCATTTCCAACTTATATTTTCCTCTTTTGAGGTAGAATATTCCACCTTCATACTCGAGAGTTCCGTTCAATAGCTCTGTTAGCAGCCTTAATAATTTTATTTCAAAGCTGCTCGGTGACAGGTTTCTGTGGGGGCCAAGTATATGCCGTGCGAGCTCATATGTTGCACTTGAGATATTAATATGATATTCTGGGTACAGTCCACATATATCTTTTGCATACTCTATCACGCTTCGAGAAGGAATATATAGAGATGTGAACTCCTCGTCACTTGAAGTTATATCAGGCTGTATGGTTTTGATTTTTCTGCTAAGAGCAAAACTACATACCCCTTTGCTGTGTTCAAGTTCAACCTCAGCGGAAACACTATCTTGAGCTATCAACTTTCCTATCGAGTGGGTAGTTATTGGGAATACGCTTATAAGCTTTTCATTTAGCAGTCGCCTTTTTTCCTTAACTGTTGTTTCTCGTGTAGACTCAATTATTGAGTACATAGTTTTTAGGATTGTAGTAGTGCCCGCTCCGTGCGGCAAAGAGATATTATTCATATCTGCTGAAAAGTGAAGTTCTAGATTCTCAAGTGGGGCATAGTTAGCGGTCTTGAATGATTTAATTTGCATATTTTTTCTCCTTGATTTTTTGTTTAATACAATTATACCATATTTCTATATTTCTGTTTGCAATTTTGCTGACACAAATTTTCACTTGACAAAATTTAAAGCGTGTGCTATACTTATTTCAAAAGATATAGCAATTAAAGTTCAGAGTACATTGTGTATTCTGAACTTTTTATTTTTGAAAGAGGAGGAATATATATATATATGTCAAAGCATGATGATTATTATACGAAATTTGCCATATACGGCAATAATGATTCATTGGAAACACTAAAAAAAAGACTTTGTTCAACTTTTGTGGGCAGTTTTGGAAGCCCAGCATCTGTGTTTTTCCCAAGTGAAATGATAGGTGTCGATAAGAACAGCATAATAGATTTGCAAATCATTAACGATACACTGATGGTTAATATTGAAAGTCCAACATCTGCGGCGAGAATAGCTATGCAACGTATCATTGAAAGACACTTCAAAGGGAAATTGAAATATGTTATGTTATCGGAAGAAAAAGATGGTCCATATATAAATACTGATACCACCGGAAAATATTTTCCCTACAAGATATATGTCGATTTCCTGTATGGAAATGCAATTTGCAAAAGGCTTGTAAAAAACGAAGCGGAAGCTCTTGAGGTTATCAACAAAAAATACAAGAATGTATATTCTTATCAAGCCTCATTTGTAAATCTTGACGAGGTATATGATTTGATAGCCCATACATCACCGCCCACAGAGGCCCACTTGATACTTGAGTCTTTTGTAGACGCTGACGGAGATCCGCTTTGGAGATATACTTATCCGACAGTATATAAAGGGAAAATGTACAGAGTGATGAATGGGATAAACTGTTTAGATGTGGTTGGATATGATGATATCTACAGCAACGGAGAAAAATTGGAGGAGATCCGTTCTATCCCTTTGTGGGAAGCTGTGAAAAAGGAAAAAGGCATAGAGATCTTTGAAAAATGTTCAGACGGTTATGGCTATTCGCATGTTGCTTTTCCTTCCGTTGGTGATATAAGTATGACGTTTCTTAACGACGACCATTTTGAGATTAACTACAGAGAGATTCCAGAAGATGTGCTTAGAATTGGTTTTTTGTATAATCTTGTGAGTTATAATTTAACTTGTAATTATAAGTTTTCAAAATATGAAACTATTAAGCCTTTTGCAAAACACAATGAGCTTTTTGGAAGAGACCGATATGTAGACGGTAACTCCCCTGTTTTCTTGGTTTCAGAATATGAAATGCTGCTTTTCCTTAGCAATACTTTGAATGCAGACAGAATATACTTTTGTATTGTCTGATGTGATATGCAAAAGTATAGCTGCTGGCTTGACAGGATTGGGGTTGTGTGATACAATAAATACATAAAATATTGGTTATAAGTCCAGAGCGCATTATGATGTGCTTTGGACTTTCTTTTAGAAAGGAGAAATAATTATGAAAGAAATGATATACAAAAAAATACGCTTTGGAAGCTTTCATGGCGAAATACTTGCGGAGGGAACATATAAGAGATATCAGTATGCGATAGTCTCATTGGGAACTCATCCTTGTGCCTATGTTAAAATTCCAGAAGACCATAGGTTATATTATATCGATGACGAATTTGATCCGAAAATTGAAAGCATTCGCTGCCACGGTGGCATAACTTGTATTTCAACAGGTGGAATTTTAAAGGGCAATGTTGAAAATTATAGAGAAGGCCATTGGATTGGCTGGGACTATCTGCATCCAGGAGATTATGAGACCAATATGCACCCTCTTGGACGCAAATGGACAACGAAAGAAATACTTGATGATGTGGAAAACGTCATCAAGCAGCTTGTACAAATGTGATACTCTTTAGGAAGCACCACGTTTCGTGAAAAAGATAATTTGAAGAAAGGAGTTAGGAGCTTTGGATAATATTTTTATATACAAAGAAATTAACGGTGAAGTTATAATAGCCGGCTTACAAGAAGGCGTATCAGATACGTCTATTGTTATTCCTGAAACAATTGACGGCATGCCTGTGGTTGCGATAGAGCAACGGGCTTTTAGTTTTACTTCTATTACGGGTATCAAAATAGGTGAAAATATAAGAAAAATAGGAAGACAGGCCTTTTATATGTGTGAAGAACTTAGTTCAGTCACATGGCACTGCCAATGTGATATGATTCCCACCTTTTGTTTTGATAAATGTTCGAATTTAACGCAATTCGATTTTTCGGGCATCAAAAAAATTGGAGCATATGCTTTTTATAAAAGCGGACTCCAAGAGGTTTGCTTGTCAGAAAACATAGAAGTTGTTTCAGAGTGGGCTTTTTGCAGATGCAAAAAGCTAAGTTCTGTCACATGGAATTGCAAATGTGATGTGATTCCCGCCTATTGCTTTGTTAGATGTTCGAATTTAACGCAATTCAATTTTTCGAACATCCAAAGAATTGAAGTACATGCTTTTAGGGAAAGCGGTCTAACCTCTGTAACATTAAACAAAGAAACTGCAGTTGAGCAATGTTGCTTTGTTCAATGCAACGACTTGAAAAAGTCGAATGGTTATCAGATCAAAATATCGAAGGAGATATTTTCGAGGAGTGTAAGAATATAAAAGAAATATTTATCTCTGATAAGGTAAAAAATATTGAAGTAAGCGCCTTTGCGTTTTCCCCTAATGCGGAAATCTCTTTCATATGAGGATTGACAAATCTTTGCCTGAGTGATATAATAAAGGCATAGCAAATAATTGAGAGTTCAGAGTGCGTTAAGTGCTTTGGACTCTTTTTTTGTTGTTAAAAGCAAAAAAAGGAGGAAAGGTTTTGGATAGTATTTTTTTATATGTCGAGAAAAATGGTGAGATCACCATAACCGGGTTGCAAGAAGGCACAGCCGAAACCGCTATTGAGATCCCTGAAACAATTGAGGGCATACCTGTAGTTGAGATAGCGCCAGAGACTTTTAGATCTACTTCTATTACAGACATTAAAATTGGCGCAAATATAAGAAAAATAGGAGTAAAGGCCTTTTATATGTGTAAAAAACTAAGATCTGTCACATGGAACCAAAAATGTGATGTGGTCCCTGCCTTTTGTTTTTCTGAGTGCTCGAATTTAACAAAATTTGATTTTTCAAACGTCAAAAAAATTGGACTATATGCTTTTTATAAAAGCGGACTCCAAGAGGTTTGCTTGCAAAAAAACATAAAAGTTCTCGAAGAAGGAACATTTAGCGGATGTAGCAAACTACAATCCGTCACATGGCACTGCCAATGTGATATGATTCCCACCTTTTGTTTTGATAAATGTTCGAATTTAACGCAATTCGATTTTTCGGGCATCAAAAAAATTGGACAATATGTTTTTTATAAAAGCGGACTTCAAGAGGTTTACTTGACAGAAAAAATAGAAATACTCGATAAAGGAACATTTAGCGGATGTAGCAAACTACAATCCGTCACATGGCACTGCCAATGTGATGTGATTTCCGCCGATTGTTTTTTTGGGTGCTCGAATTTAATGCAATTCGATTTTTCGGGCGTCAAAAAAATTGAAGCACGTGCTTTTATGGGCAGCGGTCTAACCTCTGTAACATTAAACAAAAAAAATGAAGTTGATCAAAACTGTTTTGCTTATTGCAACGATTTGAAAAAGATCGAATGGCTATCAGCCAGAAACATTAAAGGAGATATTTTTAAGGAATGTAAAAATATAAAAGAAATATTTATCTCTGATAAGGTAAAAAATATTGAAGTAAGCGCCTTTACGTCTTCCCATAATGCGGAAATCACCTTTGTATAGTTCATGACAAAGCTTTGTCGGTGTGGTATAATAAACACATAGCAAACAAATATATAAGAGTTCAGAGTACATTATGATGATGTGCTCTGAATTTTTTTGTTGTATAATCTATAAAGAAGGAGGAAAGGACCATTGAATAACATTTTTGAATACAGAAAGAAAGGCGAAGAAATAATAATAACTGGGTTAAGAAAAGGCGTGCACGATACTTCTATTGTGATTCCCGATTCAATAGATAACATGCCCGTAACAGAAATAGCCGATGAAGCTTTTAAAGAAAACTCAATTACAGATATCGAAATCGGGGAAAATATAAAGGCAATAGGAGAAAAAGCCTTTTCTGAGTGCAAAGAACTAAAATACGTCATCTGGAACTGCAATTGCGATAAAATATCCGATTATTGCTTTTCCAATTGTTCGGCTTTGGCGCAATTTGATTTTTCTAATATAAAAGAACTTGGCCTATGTTCTTTTTCTGAAAGTGGCTTGCAAAAAATTAAATTGCCTCAGAGCATAGAAAATGTATCAGTAGGTTCTTTTGCAGGATGCGAACAACTAAAGGATGTAGTGTGGGACTGCAGTTGTGACAAAATACCGGTGGATTGCTTTGCCGAATGTTTTGCCCTGGCTCAATTTGATTTTTCAAGAATAAAAGATATTCAAGGTAGCGCATTTTTTAATAGCGGCCTGAATGAGATCTATTTGCCCCAAATTATTGAAAATGTATCTGATAGTGCTTTTGCGTATTGTTCACAGCTTAAAAAAGTAGTTTGGAAATGTGAATGCAATGAGATTCCAGAACAATGCTTTTATGACTGCTCTGCTCTAAAACAATTTTGCTTTTCAAATATAAAGAAGCTGAGGAAGGAAGCCTTTGCATGCAGCGGTCTCACTTCTGTGTCATTAAACAAAGGAACAGAAGTTGGCAAAAGCTGCTTTGCTTATTGTGGCAATCTGGAAAAAGTCGAATGGCTATCAGCCAGAAGTATTAAAGGAGATATTTTCAAGGAGTGTAAGAATATAAAAGAAATATACATCTCTGATAAAGTAAAAAATATTGAAGCTAATGCCTTTGAGTCATCACCAAATGCTGAAATCACCTTTGTATAAGTTGACAAAGCTAGGATAGTGTGATATAATGGACGCATAGACAAACAATAAAGAGTTCAGAGTGCGTTAAGTGCTTTGGTCTCTTTTTTTGTTGCATAATCAAAAAAAGGAGGAAAAACTACGGATAAAATTTTCAAATATTCAGAGCATGGCGGAGAAATTATAATCACTAGCTTGAAAGCAGGCGTATCAGATACGTCAATTGTTATACCTGAAACAATTGACGGCATGCCTGTGGTTGCGATAGGAGCACGGGCTTTTAGGCTTACTTCTATTGTAGACATTAGAATAGGGGGCAATATAAGGAGAATAGAGGACGAAGCCTTTTCTCACTGTGACAAACTTATTTCAGTAAAATGGAACTGCAAATGCAATGCAATTCCTGCCTATTGTTTTTATGGATGCACAAATTTAAAGCATTTTGACTTTTCAGAAATAAAAAAGGTTGAAAGATATGCATTCATGAAAAGTGGTTTGCAAGAGGTTTGCTTACCAGAAAATATAGAAGTTGTTGAAGAGGAAACATTTAGAGAATGTAGAGGACTAAGATCCGTCACATGGAATTGTACATGTGATGTGATCCCTGAGTATTGTTTTGCCTTGTGCTCTAATTTAACCAACTTCGAATTTTCGGGCATTAAAAAAATTAAAAAATATGCATTTATCAGAAGCGGACTACAAGAGGCTTGCTTGCCCAAAAATATAGAATGCATATCTGAATGGACATTTGGCGGATGTAGCGAACTACGCTCCGTTACATGGAACTGCAAATGCAATGCAATTCCTGACTATTGTTTTTCAGAGTGCTCTAATTTAACCAGCTTTGATTTTTCAGGTATCAAAAAAATTGGCATATATGCTTTTGAAAAAAGCGGCTTACAAGAGGTTTTCTTACCAGAAAATATAAAAAATATTGTAGGGGGAACATTTAAAGGATGTAGAGGACTAAGATCCGTCACATGGAATTGTACATGTGATGTGATTCCTGCCTCTTGTTTTGCTTTCTGCTTGAATTTAACCAACTTTGATTTTTCGGGCATAAAAAAAATCGAACAAAATGCTTTTTGGAAAAGCGGCCTGATCTCTGTTACATTAAGCAAAGGAACAGCAGTTGGTCAAAGCTGTTTTGCTTTTTGTGATAGTCTAGCAAAGGTTGAATGGCTATCAGACAGAAGCATTAGAGGAGATATTTTTGCGGAATGCAAAAATATAAAAGAAATATTTATCTCTGATAAGGTAAAAAATATTGAAGTAAGAGCCTTTGCGAGCTCCCCTAATGCGGAAATCACATTTATCTAGCAGTTGACAAAGGTAGGCGGATGTGATATAATGTAAATACAAATTAATATGTCTTCAGTATAGAGAGTGTCTTAAATATAAGATGCTCTCTTTTTTGTTGACCTTTTTCTTTTGTTGAGGTCAGCAACAGAGGGAAAATAGACTTGACAGAAACCTCTGCAAAGAGGTATAATAACAGAAAGGAAGTGTTCCACAGATGGACACTGCAAATGTGAACCGAAAGGTCAAAGACAAACTGTTCTGCTACATATTTGGCAATGAAGGAAACAAGCAATGGACGTTAGAACTGTTCAATGCAGTAAACGGGTCTAATTATACAGACCCAAATGAGATAACATATACTACTATCGATGATGTAATATATGTGAAGAGAAAAAACGATGTATCTTTCTTGATCAGCGGATATATTAATTTGTACGAACAACAATCTACGTACAATCCTAATATGCCGGTCAGGGCTCTTATATATGCTGGAATGCTTTTTTCAGCGTATATTAAAAGCAATGGGTTGAGCCTGTATTCAAGAAAAAGATTTAAACTGCCCACGCCAAAATGTATTTGTTTCTATAATGGAACAGATTATCAGGAAGAAAGGAAAGTTCTTAGACTATCTGATAGCTTTGAAAAAGAATCGGATATAGAACTTTCGGTTTTAATGCTCAATATTAATATGGGCAACAACGAAGACCTGCTTAATGCATGCAAACCATTGATGAACTATTCGTGGTTTGTAGAAAAAGTTAGAACTCTAAGCAAAGAAATGGGTATAAAGGAAGCTGTGGATATAGCTATCGATGAAATGCCTGAAAACTTTGCAATAAAGGGGTTCCTCAGAAAAAACAAATCGGAGGTGGAGCTTTTGTGTATTACAAGTTTTGATGACCGTGATGAAAAGTGCATCCGTGACGAAGGTTTTGAAGAAGGCGTTAGAGGGGCTGTTTTAATTGCTCGAGAACTAGGCCAAACAAAAGGACAGACTATCTCTCTTGTGCAGAAACAGTATGAGATAACGCAGGAAGATGCCGAAAAGTTTGTGAATATGTACTGGGACGAGAAATAAGATAAGAAGCGGCATCCTTTGAAAAGAGGGTGTCGCTTTAATGCATGCAAACCATTGATGAATTATTCGTGGTTTGTTGAAAAAGTTAGAACTCTAAGCAAAAAAATGGGTATAAAGGAAGCTGTGGATATAGCTATCGACGAAATGCCTGAAAGCTTTGCAATAAAGAGATTTCTCAGAAAAAACAAATCGGAGGTGGAATTTTTGTGTATTACAAGTTTTGATGAGCGTGATGAAAAGTGTATTCGTGACGAAGGCTTTGAGGAAGGATTTGAAAAAGGTGTTAAAGGAACCATTTCGATCGCTCAGAAATTAGGACAAACTAAGGAACAGACTATCTCTCTTGTGCAGAAACCGTATGAGATGACACAGGAAGATGCCGAAAAGTATGTGAATATGTACTGGGACGAGAAATAAGAAAAGAAGCGGCATCCTCTGAAAAGAGGACGTCGCTTCTCTTTGTATGTGAAAAATTCATTATGCATATCAGTGAATAGGTTTTTTCTTATAACCATATCTATAGATACGGCTATAAGAAAAAGCCCTTCTGGGTGAACAACATCAGAAGGGCTAGTCTCTATATATGAAAAAATATTGTTGGGGCTTATGTTGAGACTCAATATATTAGGTTTCCGTTTTGAACATGCCAATTTGTTAAACATTCTACAATTCTTAAAGATCTATAAGAACTACTATTTTTAAGATACCACTTTCTTGCACTTATATAATATCACAGAATAAAACTTTTGTCAAGCATTTTGGCAATATTTAAACATTTTTGGTGGTTGTCTATTGACATCCCACCATTTTAAAAACTAAATTTGCAAAAAAAAGGGTATGAGCTCGAAAACTCATACCCTCAAAAAATATAATAAAGGAGAATATTAGGAAATAAGCGTTATTTCTTAGTAGTTACGCTCTTTGTAGAGGACCATGCACCATAGTACTTTTTACCCTTTACAGTTGTGTAGGACCTTACACGAACGTAATACTTTTTCTTGCCACTCAGCTTGGAGATGGTCTTTTTATCGGTCTTGTTGTTTGTAACAGTTACCTTTTTAGCTCCGCTGAACTTGGAATTTGTCGCATACTGAATTTCATAACCAGTAGCACTTCCCTTTTGAGCCCAGTCGATAAAGAATGATCTGCTCTTTGACTTAAGCTTCTGTATATTCTGCTTTGCAGGGTTTATCTTAAAGGTCTTAGTTACAACACCGCCATATGAGCCCTTGCCAGTAAACTTAATAGTAGCTGTGCCAACATTCTTATTGCTGCTGTATGAAACCGTGTAATCTCTGCCGTTTTTTAGTGTACTTCCGCTATGCTTGAGTTTTGCTGACTGTGCAATAGCCTTACCGGTAAAACTCTTGGTAGAAATATTTGAGATAGACACAGAAGACATATTCTTGGACGCTGTTACCACGTTCTTTATAGGAGACCATTCTCCATAGTATGTAGAACCTCTTACAATAGTGTAAGAACGTACTCTTACAAAATAATTGTGTCCACGATAAAGACCGCTTATTGTGACTGTATCCGGCTTATTTGCCGTAAGTCTCTTTGTTTCAGCGTTTGTAAAGTCATAGTTTGTCGCATACTGAATTTCATAACCAGTAGCACTTCCCTTTTGAGCCCAGTCCACAAAGAAACCGCCGTATCTTGTTTCAAGCTTCTGAATGTTCTGGCTTGCAGGATTTATAGTAAAGGTCTTTGAAATAGAACCAGTATACTGTACAATTCCGTTAACGATCACGGTTGCCGTACCAACCTTCTTATTATTGATATATGATACAGTATAATCCTTACCTGCGACAAGTAATGTATCGTTTAGCTTTACAACAACGCCAGGCTTCATATATCCACCGTCATATTCATATATTGACGTTGAAAGCGTAGCGTCTGCTTCACTTATATCTATCCTAGCAAGAGCCGGTATTGCTGCCGTTTCAAGCCTTTCATGGCACACTGTACACTCTGTATGCATGGAGCCTGCTATACCCGGAGCCGCTTCCTTATCGATTATCCAATCACTTGGCGTATGAGGAAGCTTTGTTATCTCCTGCTTTTCAGCGACATTTCCACAGATCGCACAGTATCTTACCTGTTCACCAGGCTCAGCACAAGTTGGCTGTTTTGTTATTATCCATTCGTCTGCAGGTGTATGTGCAAGCTTTGCTATCTCCTGCTTTTCAGCGACATTTCCACAGGTCGTACAGTATCTTACCTGCTCACCAGCTTCAGCGCAAGTAGTCTGCTTTATTACTGTCCATTCGGAAGAAGGAGTGTGTCCCTTCTTAGGAATAATGGTTTTTGTATAATAATCGCAATTAGAACACTTTTTTTCAGTATATCCGTCTGTTTCACAAGTAGCTTCAACTGTATTAGTTATATACTTATGACCAGTTGGCTGCGTTTCGTTATCCTTGTATGATTTTTTACATACGGAACAAGTGTGAAGTGTATATCCGCCAGTTGTGCAAGTTGGAGCAACAACCGTATCAACATACTTATGTCCCTGAGCTGCAACGTCTTCTGTATATGAGTCACTACACTTTGAACAAGTATATGTTACCTTACCACCGGTGCAAGGATTGGCTTCACTTGTTATCTTATATGAATGTCCCTTAGCTGGAATCGTTGCTGTTTCGGTATAATGGCCGCAGTCCTTACTTGTACAGCTTCTCTTCTGCTCTCCGTCGGTTGTGCAAGTAGGTGCCTTTGTTATTCTCCAAGAGCCAAATGTGTGCTGATGAGCTGGGGTTATTTTAAATGTTTTGGAAATGGAGCCTGTATAGTTACCCATAAAGGTTACTTTTATAGTTCCTGTTCCTGCATTTATGTTATCCGAGTAGGATACTTTATAATCCTTGCCTTCAGTCAGACGTGTATCATCGTCACTCTTAAACACATTGATCTTTGGCTTTATCTCTGAACCGGTACATTTATACTGTCCCATTGAACCGTCGGCGAAGTTTATTCTTGAGCTCTTGCTTGTGAGAGCAAGAGGATTGATCGTATAGTTAACGACCTTTGTACCGATATAATCACCCATACCGGTTATAACGACGGAAGCTGTTCCTGCATTTATATTGTTCGTATACTGAACCGAATAATCCGGATTATCCACATATGGGCTTGCTCCCCAAAGTTCTTTTCCTTTATAGTATACAGTAACATTCTCTGGCTTTTCCTCATAACCACTGTATACAAAAGAGTCTTCAGAAAGAGTTACCTCAAAATCATTTGCATTCGGTGGGGCAACGTCTGTAAGCTTATACTTTACGCCGTTTTCTTCGCAATACTTAGCACAGGCACTGTTGGATGTGCAGTAGACCATTTTGACATCTTCAAAACAATTTCTTCCAAAAGTCGCAACTGTGTCCGGAACTGTTAGTTCGAGCTTTGTACAACCCGCAAAGGCCATATCTTTAATCTCAGTTGTTGCTGTTGGAAGTTTGAAATCCACAAGATTGGTGCAGTCTGCCAGCATATATTTTGGAATGCTTATAAGATTGTCTGGAAGAGTTATTGACACGAGACTCTTATTGCTATTAAAGGATCCTGCCAGAAATGTTGCATTGCAATTCACTGTGACGCTAGAGAGGCTCGTTCCGGTCAAGCTTTCATCATCATAGCTTATAACGTTGTCAAGATTGATATCTGAAAGCTTTTCACAGCCGTCAAAACAATGAGCTGGCAATGCTGTGATGCCAGTACCCAAAGTTACCTTTTCAAGACTCTTGAGGTTATAAAACGCTCTTTCTCTTAGCGTTACAATTTCGTCAGGAATTGTAACGCTCCTTACTGCGTCTTTAGTAACAAATTCAGGTTGCTCTATTGCCGTAATTTTAACCGTTGCTCCCGTAAGCGGATTTACTGTTTCGGTTGGAAAAGTAATATCTGAAGCATTCCAAAGGAGACATTCATCGATGCTGCATATGCCGTCACTGTCTATTCTGTAGACGTATTTGCCGTCTGAAAAACCAGTCCCACCATAAAATCTCTTGTAATTTTTGCAGGCTGTCATAACAGGCGGATACACATTAGTATCAACGATATATGGGGTGCCATCAACGTCTACAACATTATTAACGTGATCCTGTGAAACATAGCTGTCTTCTCTTGCACTCTGCCTAAAAGAACAATGTATGCCCGCAGCTTCACACATATTAAGCATATAATTTGATGCTACTTGACAGTTTTCCTTTGCATCATCTTTGGCTGCGACATAATATGCTATTGCACGAACTTTTCCCCATGTGTCAAGGCTTGTGTCAAGATTTTCGATAAAAGTTTTTTCATCAGCACCATAGTAATAATCGTCAAGTGCAAATGAAGTTATAGAAGTAGAAGACATAACAACTAAAGTTGCCATAATGCCTGCTACAAATCTTTTAATAATATTTTTTTTCATAGCAATTTTTACCCCTTTCTGCTTATAAAGCAATATTTTATATAGAATATTATTGTGATTTTCTCTATATGCTGATTATAACGTATTTTTATTCAATAGTCAAATTTAAAGCTTACAAAATAAGTTCTTCAAAGAAATTTGTTCAGATTGTATAGAACACCATATTATAATATAGTAAATTTGGACAAACGCAATAAAGGCACGCCGAATATGACGTGCCTTTACAATCCTCTTGAGCGGACTAAAATTTAAGAGTTTGTCAAGCATTAAGCGAGTTTAAACACATTTCCGATTATGCGTTTGTGATCATCAGCAAATACGATTTTTGCATCCTCAACTGACATTTCTACACCCCAAACTAAATTATTTTGTTTTTCATCTTGCTTAGACAATTCCTCCGCCGCCCTCAAAAGTATTTTTTCAGCCTTTGGATTTTTATTATTGGAATTAAACTGATATTCAAAAATAAGCTCATTTAATTTTACCCTATTTACTATAACCTTTTCTGAATTGTTAAGCCGCAACAGTTTGTCTATTGGCAGATTATCTTTTCTTCTCCGTATAGTAGCAAATTTACGCATTTTCACCCTTTTTCTCCTTCTTCTCTCGTAAATATTCCAAATATCGTTTCATGCTCACGTTAAATACGTTTACATAGCTTTCTAAAACATCAGATATTAGTTTTTCAATTTTAAGATAACTTAAAAGATATAAAACTATTGTATCTTTATTATTCATTTCTCCCTTGACAGAAATTCCAAACGTTATAGCAGGCCGTTCTTCTTTAACTTTGTCGTCA
>ULUK01024392.1_pt1 | contig 13413 bp, 4 predicted proteins | sample 1958451 | NCBI WGS metagenome assembly ULUK01 (sample SAMEA4835758, study PRJEB28245) | human gut metagenome | biome: gut microbiome; material: fecal sample | place: Denmark | collected 2008
CGACAGCGTCGGGGGCACACGCACCGACGCACATGCGCCGCAAAGCGCCGCCGCTGACGCGCCAAGGGCAGCCGAGCGTACAAAAAAAATCCCCCAGCCGAGGGCTGGAGGATTCAAAAGTATAAGTGTGGTCTGGATTATCTAACAATCACCTTAGTGGCTGTGCCGTTGGCGCGAACCACGTAGAAGCCTGGAGCAACGTTTACGAGTGTGCTGCCCTCTGCCACGCGTGCTTGGCGAACCAACTGACCGGCTGCTGTGTAGACTGCCACCTCGGCTGCCTCTTCTGCCACAACCTCTACGCCGCCTTCAGCTGCAAATACCTTTACGCCTTCTGCCGACATCGACGATACGGAAGAGGTCTTGCCTATGCTAAACATATATTCTCTTGAAGCACTTTTGTAGCCACCTTTAACTGCGCAAACAGTTAACATATAGGATTCACCATCTGTAAAGCCAATTTCCGTACCCGACTCAACTGTTGCTGTCGAAGGACTGGGTTCTCCAGAATCCAAAGTGTATTCAATCTGCGCACCTTCTTCACAAGTCAATTTCACACAACTTGCATTTATATCTTCAAACGATCCATCTTCTGTCAAGACTTTATCATTTGCCGCAAGCCAAGACATTTCATTAATTTCTGCAGCAGTAAAGCCCAATGTTGCAGTCGGTGCTGTCAAGAATGCCAATGGGTAGACTTGAGTCGCTGGCACGGCTCCAGAATAGCCAAAATAAGAAACGATGCCGACAACGTCATACGTTCCATCCGCAGGAACTGTGCAGAACTTCTTGTCATACATATCCACCGTATTCCCTGCTGCATCGGCAAATGTTTCATTTTTAACATTCAGCACGGCATCCTTGATGATTACGAATTGGTTCTGATTGTCAGCACTGATTGCCGCAATCTCAATTTGTTTAGGATCTACGGTCGCCCCTTCTGTAGTCTCCGTCAACACTGGCTCAGTCAATTCGATTGTATTGTTGTAGACAGTATATTGCCCTTTTATGCCTTTCGCAAAAACAGTTCCATTAGTGTATGCTGTAGAGAAACCTCCTCTTTGGAAGATAAGCATACCGTCTGTGCCGTCGGTCACCCATAGATTCGAGCCGTTGGCGTATGTCACACTCAGCGGACATGTAAACTCATACACTACATCGCTGCCAAAAAGGTTGTTGCACTCTGGGCCATAAAGCAAGAAGTCTGCAATGTCAGTAAGTTTGTTGGAATAGAATTCTGCAGTTTTTTTGTCTCCTATAATCTCTTTATCATTATTTGCAGTGACATCGATTTCGTATGTTCCAGTTTCAGTTATTTCTTTTGAGAACTCTGCCGTCAAATTTTTATCGCTGCTGAACTCTTTTCCATCTTTTTTAATAACAACATCCATTACAGTTGCGTTGATTGGCATAGGAACGGCAACTGTCATCGTGCCGAATAATTCACCTGTCTTTGCAGTCTTATCGGCAGTGATATTAATATTTACAGAGCCGATTGCATTTGGGTCAACAACATTGAATGTAGCCTTTGCCACAGCTGATTCGTCGCTGCCCTTTGTAGCCTTCACCCAAAGGTTGAGTGCGCCGACTGTTGTTGCGGTGTATTCGCTGCCCGGTGTCCAAGTCTGTCCCCCATCGGTAGAATAAGAAAGCGTAGCCCCGTCTGTTTTAGTTGCAAACGTAATCTTGTCGCCTACTTTCACATCACCTCCGTTAGGGGTGATTGTCGGAGTGGCTACTGCCACTTGTTTAACCTTTACTTCATCAAGGAAGAAACGATCCTCAGATGACGTAAATGTTATTTTTGAAGTCGCACCTCCACTAATCTTGACAGAATATTCAGTAAACGTATTATTAATCAATTCAAACTCAGACGTTTCAATAGTACCATCTGAAATTGTCACACTCATTTTTCCGCCTTCTGTATTCCAAGGTGCTGCCTTGAACGTAAGAATAGCGTCTCCTTCCAAGCCTGTCAATGCAGGAGTCGTTGCTGTTCCTTTTTTACTGCTTGTACCAAATTTAGCGCACTTATTTGCGCCACTTGCGTTTGGGCACGTCCATCCAGTAACATCATATTGAATATCGTTTGAAGCGATAGAGCCGCTCCATTTGCCATCATTTCCGCCCGTTCCGTCATTTTTGTCAAACGACTCATAGAACACCAAATTTCCTACTTCATAGATCTGCTCTCCCGAAACGCCATCTTCAAGTCCTGTTTTTGTAGCTTTTGCTATGATTTTGTATGTTCCTTCTTTGTCAGGAGTAAATGATGTTCCTTTTACAAAAGAATTATATTCACCTCCATTGTAAGAATATTGATAATATACCTCAGCATCGGCTGTCGCAGACGTAAATGTGATAGCATTGCCCAATTTCAAATATCCTGCAGCAGGTGTGAATGTCGGAGTGGCACATTGGGTTTCAGCGCCCTCTTCATAAGTGACTTCGATTGTTTTTACTTTTCGATGACCTTTTGTCCCCCCTATTTTAAATACAACTGACTCTGATTCGCCAGTCCATGTTGGGTCAGTAAAGCCAGTGGGAGTTGATGTTATTTTATTACCATCGTCTTTATTAAACGTAAATTTAATTGCTTTGATTTTTTTTGCAGAAGACACTGTTATAGTGTTTTTTGCATATGCACGTATTTCACCTCCTTTCCACACAGGAGTCACCCCTGGGGTTTTAAAAGAAACCGTGATTTCCCCATTTTTTATTCCACTAACCGCTCCTGGGTTTGTAGAAAAATCAAACGTCACCGTTTTTTCCGCAGCATACAGATTGCTGATGGAAGCAATCAGCGCGAACAGAAATAAAAAGTAAAATTTTTTCATAAGATTTTATTTTAGTTTGTTAGTTAAATTTCCGATTATTATAGTTTTTGCTTTGCATTTTACCGTCTGTTCCTTACAAGTCTTAAAATCAATTAAGCGTTCTATCTTTCAATTCGTTACAAAGGTACGACTTGCATAATGACTTTGCAAATTTTTCTACATTTTTTTCATCACAAGTTTGTAACATCCCTCCAATCCACGTCGCTGCCCCCAGCCACCTCTGCCCTCAGCCTACGGCGCATCGGAGATGCGCTACTCCTCCAGAGGCGGAGCCTGACCGCGCTCTGCGGACCTCATCGCCTATTGCAGTAGTGCGGAACCCGACCGCGCGAGCGGTCACGCTTTCAGTTAACCCCCGACAGCGTCGGGGGCACACGCACCGATGCAGATGCGCCGCGGAGCGCCGCCGCTGACGCTCTCCTGCTATCCATCCACAGCGGCACCGCCTTGCGGTGCATATCTCCCTTTCCACTCTATCCCCGGACGCGCTGTCCGGGGTTAACTGAAAACGGGTCCGCCCTGCGGACCACCGCCCCACTCCCGTAGTAGCGCATCTCCGAAGCGCATAGGCATAGGCATGGACATCCGCCATAACCCCACGCACTCTACGCTGGCGCTCCGCGTGAGTGGGGTTACTGAAAATAGCGCGTTTCCAACGCGCCTCCGACTCTCCCCGACTCTCTCCCTCCGCGCTGACCCACACTCTCACTGCTCTGCCTCACACTCCCCCACGTCACCATGACCCACACTCTCACCGACGCCCAGTCTCTCACTATCGCCAACGCGCTGACCCACACTCTCACCGCCTCTGACCGCCGCCAACGGCGCATCGGAGATGCGATATTCTTTAGAAACCCCATCCGTACGGAGCGCAGCGGAGGACGCATGGGGTTATAGGCGACCCACACACCCCTCGTCGCTTCGGAGATGCGCTACTCCCCCACCAGCCCGACCGCGCTCTGCTGACCTCATCGCCTCTCGCAGTAGTGCCGAACCCGACCGTGCGAGCGGTCACGCTTTCAGTTAACCCCCGACAGCGTCGGGGGCACACGCACCGACGCACATGCGCCGCGGAGCGCCGCCGCTGATGCACTCCTGCACATCTATTCGAAAATAGTGTGCATTTGTCACACAGTTTTCGAATAGAATCACAAATCCAATGAATTTTTGTTCAAGAGAAAGTCATATATTCCCATTGTGGTTATCCCCATCTCATCTCTTGTCACAGGACACTCTTCACCAATAACAATAATTTTTTTAAACGAATCGTCGAGTTTTAAAAGAGAGGCACGCTCTTGCCGCACCTTGTCTTCCGACTCCATCCTGTATGCCGACTGTATATAGTACCTTTTACTGCCCAGATTACACACAAAGTCAACCTCCAGCACAGCACGATGCCGACTGCCGTCAGGCATCATGCCAAGAGTCGGCACAGCGCCCACGTCGACACTGAATCCTCTGGCACGCATCTCGTTGTAGACAGCATTCTCCATCAGATGACTTCTTTCGTACTGTCTGAAATTTATGCGCGCATTGCGCAGCCCCAAATCCATAAAATAGTATTTGAATGGAGAGTTTATGTAGCGTTTGCCTTTCAGGTCATAGCGTGTCGACTTTTCCACAAGAAATGCGTCACACAGATAGTCTATGTAAGTTTTTACGGTGTCGTAAGATATGGTCGATTTCTTCTCACTATGAAACGTGTTTGCCAACTTGTTGGGATTTGTCAAAGCACCGATTCCAGATGCCATAATATTTATAAGTTCCTCCAAATCGTCATCACGGCGGATGCCGTAGCGGTCTTTTATGTCGCGCAAATAAGTTTCTTCAAACAGCGACTTCAAATATTTTGCTTTCTGGTCATCCGTTTGGCACATCAGCACCTGCGGCAGACCTCCATAGAGCATATATTCGTTGAACCCGGCTTGAACCGACCCCGTATATGCCGACATAAATTCCTTGAAACAAAGAGGATACATCTTCACCTCATATCCACGTCCACGAAATTCCGTAATGATGTCCTTCGACAAAAATTTAGCATTGCTGCCTGTCACGTAGACATCCACATTACGCATCCGCAAGAAGCCATTGAGCACGTCCTCAAAATGGTCGAGCATCTGCACTTCATCAAGCATCACATAGTATCGGCCATTGTCAACAATCCTGCTTTCAACATACTCATACAAATTGTCCGGATTGCGCAATGACTTGTTTTTATAGTCCTCAAGGTCGACTTTCACAATATGGTCGGGAGCAACTCCTTGTTGTTCAAGATGTGACGCAAAAATCTCGAACAGCAGATACGACTTGCCGCATCTGCGCATTCCCGTTATAACCTTTATCATGCCGTTTCCTTGAAGCGACACAAGTTCTGCCAAATATTTGTCACGACTTATCATCCTATTCTAAATTAGTGTGCATTTGTCACATAGTTTCCGAATACAAAAATAACCTTTTCCTTTCACAAATCAAAGTCCTATTCGAAAATAGTGTGCATTTGTCACACAGTTTCCGAATAGAGTCCGGCAGTAGGCTCGTCACCGCCTCTCGCAGCAGTAGCAAAGTATGACCGCGTGAGCGGTCACGTCTTCAGTTAACCCCCGACAGCGTCGGGGGACATCAGCCGACGCTGATGCGCCGCAGAGCGCCGCCGCGGACGCACTCCTGCCCTACATCTTCAGCGGCACCGCCTTGCGGTGCATATCTCCCTCTCCACTCTATCCCCGGACGCGCTGTCCGGGGTTAACTGAAAACGGGTCCGCCCTGCGGACCACCGCCCCTCTCTCCCGTAGTAGCGCATCTCCGAAGCGCATAGGCATGGACATTCGCCATACCCCCACGCACTCTCCGCTGACGCTCCGCGTGAGTGGGGTTACTGAAAATAGCGCGTTTCCAACGCGCCTCCGACGCGCGCCGCCACTCACTCCCTCACATCGCCACCCCAGCCCACGGCGCATCGGAGATGCGCTATTCTTTAGAAACCCCATCCGTACGGAGCGCAGCGGAGGACGCATGGGGCTACTGTCGCCACACACTCTTTCGGCGCTTCGGAGATGCGCTACTACTCCAGAGGCAGAGCATGACCGCGCGAGCGGTCTCGCTTTCAGTTAACCCCCGACAGCGTCGGGGGACATCGCACGCCGCGGAGCGCCGCCGCTGGCACTCTCCAGCATCCCCTCGCCCAGGCGGTGGCGGAGGAATTATAGAAAAAAAACTTTGTGAATCAAAATATTGTTGTAACTTTGTGGTTATGAAATCGGTTTGCACTCCATGGAGTGCGATTAAAAGGGAACGCCGTATGAATCGGCGACAGTACCCGCTGCTGTGATTCTCGCCGAACCTGGGCTACCATCAGCCACTGCAAGCCATCTGAGCGCTTGCGGGAAGGCATATCCACGGGGAGAGATAAGTCAGAAGACCTGCCTGTTTCAGAGAAACTTCACATCGATGCTTTCGGGAGTTAAGGCAACGGAAAGGCAGGCGCACGGGACATTTTGCGCTCCGCCATCTTTCCAACATCCCCTGCTGTAAGCATTCGCTGCACGGTTTTCTCACTGCGTGACGTAAAAAAACTATTTTACTAACCAAAATTATACGAATGCTTATGAAACGTATTTCAACTTTGTTGGTTGCGGCGGCGTTCTCGTTGGTCTGCTCGATGCAGGCATGGTCGGCGAATATCACCATGCCTATGTCGTATGCCGACGAGCCAAACGCCACGGTGACCGTAACAGAGGAGTCTACGCTGACCTATTCGGGTTACTGGGCTGAAAGCGAGACATCAAATCCCGTCTCCGTTCACCTCGTCCCGGCGGCAGGGCAGACTCTGCGCGTCACATGCACCCAGATGTACGGCTTCGACACGTGCGACGCCGAGCTGAAGGTGTATAACGGCGCGGCATCAATCAGTTATTCATTGCCGGCAGGCGACATGGGCGCCGTGGCTGAAGGCAAGGTGTTTGAGTCGACGGCTGCCGACGGCTCGCTGACGGTTGCCTACTCCAACGAGGAGGATGAGTCTGTGAAATACTCATTCAAGGTGGAACTTGTTGCCGGAGGCGACATGGAGTACACCGCAACCGAGGCTGTCAGCCTCCCCAACCCGATTATCGGCGCGTCAATGCAGCCGGTGGCTGCCGCCAACGTCAAGACCGCAGGCGCAGGCAACGCACTGAGTGCCACACAGGTGGCATTCGTGCTCAATGATGCCTCGGCAGTGTCGGGCGCACGCATCTACTACTCCAAGAAGGCTCCGTTCAACATCTCCGAAGCCGGTCTCTTCGGTGCCAGCAAGGTGGACGGCACTACGGTGACAGCCACCGGATCGCTTCCGCTCTCCGGCGGCGACAACTATTTCTGGCTTGTGGGCGACGTTAGCACCACAGCAGCCGTAGGCTCTGCCATCTCGGCGCAATGCACCTCGGTGAAGATTGGCGGCGAGGAGAAAATCACCTCACCGGTAGCCTCGACAGTAACCGTGGGCAACGAGCTCAACATGCCTTCCGCCGGCACATTCGCCATCGGCGCGTCGGGACTCAACTTCTACGACGACGGAGGCAAAGACGGCAAAATCTCATCGAAATTCGAAGGCGTGGTGACTTTCAAGCCCACCACACCGGGCAAAGTGGTGCAAATCGACTTCACGAAAGTGGAGCTGTATGAGTCGACATACGGAAGCGACTCATACAACGACAAGGTAAAGGTGTACAACGGCACGACGGTAAGCGACGCCAACCTCAACGCGCAAGTGATGAACGGCAAGCCCGTGGTGCTGCGCTCGTCGGCTGCCGACGGCTCGCTCACCGTATGGATGAAATCAGTGACCGGCGACTACTACCGCGGCAAGGGCTTCGAGGCCTTCGTCAGCGAATATTCGCCAGCACCGATGACCGTGAAAACGGTCACCACGGCACAGGTTGCCGACAACACAAGCACGGCAGGCTCAACCGACCAGCCTATCCTCTCGGTCTGCGTGAAGACGGAGAACACCGAGGCTGTCAACGCCACGAAACTAACGTTTGAGACCGAAGGCACTACCGACATCAACCATCTGCAGAAAGCCACGGTCTACTACACCGCAAAATCATCTACTTTCGCCACCGCCACCAAGCTCGGCGAAGCCGTGCCTACAGGCAAGCAGGAATTCTCGATTGCCTTCGACCAGCAACTCGTGGAAGGCGAAAACTGGTTCTGGCTGGCTTACGACATCGACCCGAAGGCTCAGACAGGTGAGATTCTCGACGCAGGATGCAAATCGATTGAAATCGGCGGCGCAAGCTACAGCCCAGCAACCGTCAACCCCGACGGCAACAGCTCGGTGAAAAACGAACTGCTCTCAACCGTGGGAACCGTCGAAAAGACCATCTACGGAACTTGGACTTTCAAAAACACGCCAAACCCATACGTGGGCTACAACGGCTATGAGCCGGTGATTGGCGACCAGATTACAACATTCATCCCCGGCGACAACGACATGATCGTGGAACTCGACATCAAGTCGTTCGCGCTCTACTATTCAGCCAACGCAAACTATCCGCGCGCCAAGTTTGAGGTGTACAGCGGAAAAGGCACCACCGGCGAACTCCTGTGGTCGCTCACCGGCGAGGCCGACAAGAACGTGGGTCCGGGCAAGATTCTGCGCTCAAAGAGTGTCGACGGCGCACTCACAGTGGTGTTCGACGCCAAGACCGAAACATCGGGCTACACAGCCAAGGGCTGGGACGCCGAGGTGCGCGAATACCGCCAACGCCCGATGGAGGTAAGCTCCGTCAAGGCTACGCAGGCAAGCACCGACATCGTCAACAAGGGCGCTGTCAACCAGGAACTCCTCGGCGTGGACATCCAGACTGCCGGCAACATCAGTCCGGTGGTGCTGAAGGGCATCAAATTCAATATGAAGGGCTGCCAGGCAAACGTTGCCAAGCTCCACGTCTACACTTCAGGTCAGAAAAACGAGCTTACCAAAGAGACTTCAATCGCCGACATCGACGTGACCGCCGAGACGGCAGAGGCAAACATCACGTTCGCCCGTCCGCTTGAGCTTGCCGAGGGAAGCAACTACTTCTGGCTGACTGCCGACATCGCCGACGAAGCGGCTACCGACACCAACATCGATGCCGCCGTGACCGCCGTGACAACCGCCACTGCGACAATCAACGTGGCTGCCGAGCAGGGCGACCCTGAAGGCGCGCGCACGGTGAAAAACACCTACAACCTGCAGGCTGGCGACAACGGCGAAATCGTTGTGGGCAACGAGGCTCTGATGTTCTACGACAACGGCGGCGCCGACGGCAAGTCGCCGAAGAATTTCGAGGGACAGGTGACGTTCCGTCCGAAAGACGCAGGCAAAGTGGTGAAACTGACATTCAAGTCGTTCAGCACTTCCTACAACGACAATTTCTACATATATTATGGTGGCAAGAAGACTTCGACACCCGATGTTAAAGTGAGCAAGATGCTCGAAGCACCGATAGTGTCGGTTGCCGACGACGGCAAGCTGACAGTCTACTTCAAATGCCCGTCATACAGCTATGCAAGCAACGGCTGGGCCATCGAGGTAAGCCAGTATGAGCTTCTGCCGCTCTCCGTGGGCAACATGGCGATTACAAGCGTGGCTGCCGGCGAGTCGCTCCGCGGCTCGAAAAATGTGCCTATGCTCCGCGCCGAAGCCACAATCGACGGCGACAAGGGCGAGATGGACTTCTCAAAATTTGTCGTTTCTGCCGACGGTTCAGCCGAAGGCACCATAGCCGCAGCAAAGATTTTTGTCACTACAACCGACCAGTTCAGCGCCAACAATCTTATCGGCTCAGCCAACACCGCACCGTTTGAAATCGCTACCGACTACAAAGCCACCGCTCCTGGAAAATACTACTTCTGGGTGGCTTACGACTTCAATGCCAACGCAGCCGAAGGCAATCTCGGCACCGCTGCCCTGACTGCCTACACCGCCAACGGCGCAGAGACAAGCACCATGGCATCGATAACAGCGCAGACTGCCATGAAGGCAGGCAAGAAAGGCGTCTACACCGTGGGTGAAGGCGGCGACTATGCAACCATCCAGGCGGCTGTCGACGACATCGCAACCGGCATCGAGGGCGCTGTGACTGTCAACATCCTCAGCGGCGAATACAACGAAAAGGTCAACATTCCGGAGATTCCGGGTGCGTCTGACGTAAACACCGTGACTATCCAGTCGGCTACGGGCAACTACAGCGATGTGAAGATTTTCCACAACGCATATACCGACCCGGGCTACAACACAGATAAATATGGTGTGGTCACGTTCAACGGAGCCGACTACGTGACGCTCCGCGGCGTGACGGTGACATCGACCGACAAGACATTCCCGGCTCTCGTCTATATGATCAACACGAGCCAGCACGACACCGTCGACGCCTGCCACCTCTACACCGACCGCATAGAGTCGACCACAACGGCAGAGCAGCTCGTGCTTGTGCGCCAGCTTGCCATCGACAAGGAGAACTGCAACAACGATTACTTCACGCTCAGCAACTGTCTGCTCGAGGGTGGATACCGCGGTGCAATCATCGGCGGCACATCGTATGTGGCACTGACGCATCAGACAGGATGCGTGGTGGAAGGCAACACGTTCCGCGACAACGCGGCGTCAGCCCTCTCGGCATACTCCGGCGACAACAACATCACCATCCGCGGCAACGTGATTGAGAACAACACCACCACACTGTCGCGCGGATTCAACGGCCTCGACCTGCAGTTCGGCGACAACTGCATCGTGGAAGGCAACACAATGCACATCGACCTCGGTGTGGAAGCAATCGGCATCTACGTGCGCAAAGGCGCGTCGACAGCCGACAAACGCTCGCGCATCGTCAACAACGAGGTGTCGGTGAAGAGCAGCGACTACACGTCTGCCGCCATCAAGGTCAACGGCAAAACCCCGAATGTCGACATCGCCTACAACACGGCTGTCGTTGCCGGACACGAGAACAACGTGGCTTGCTACCTCAACGACGCGATGGAGGCAATGACCGTGCGCAACAACATTTTCCTTGCCCGCGACAACGGCTTGGTATACCGCACATACAAGGACGCTGACGCTGCGGCAATCACATTCTCCAACAACGTGCTCCACACCAACGGAACTGTGTTTGCGCAGACAAGCAGCAAAACGAAACTCGCATCGTTCAGCGACTGGATGCTGAAAGTGAACGAGCAGAGCAGCTTCAATGAGGACGTTGCGTTCCTCAGCGACAAAATGCTCTTCCCTGCAGCCGCAGGCAACCTGCTCAACGCCATGCCGCTCGACTTCGTGACCACCGACCTGCTCGGCGTCGTGCGCAACGCCACGACACCGACAATCGGCGCTTACGAATATGCCGACGCATCGGCTGTTCCGGCATTCGACGAAGGCTATCCTGCAATCTCTGGCATCAGCCACAACGCAGCGACTGCCGTCCTCAAGACTGCCGCCAACGGCAAGGCTTACCTCATGGTGAAAGAATCATCGGAAACCGCTCCTACTGCCGACGAGATGAAGGCTTCGACACTCACCGCCACACTGCGTGCCGGCAAAGAAGTGTCGGTGAGCCTCAACGGCTTGTCGAGCCAGACGGAATACCGCCTCTACACATTGCTTGAAAGCCTCGACGGCACGAATGTGGGCGAAGTTGCGGCAACCGACGCGTTCACAACCACATATCTGCCTACCGAAGTGTCTACGTTCGAGAACGTGAAGGCTAACGATAGCGGTTTTGACGACGGTACGGCTTCTTTCGCCGGATTTACCGTAGTCGATGCCGACGATGCTGTGGTGGAAGGCACGAAAGTGGCTAAAATCGAAGGCGCAGGAGCTGTGCAGCTCACCAACACCGACAAGGGCTTGACCCTGACCGGATTCTTCGTGAAAACTGACGCCGAGGTGGCTATGAACGTCTACGACGGCAACGCCGACGCTCACGCATACACCATCCCTGCAACTTCAGGAAAATGGATTTTCTTCAACCTGAAGGACAAGGGCGCAGTGACGGCTCTCGACTTTGCAACAGAAGGCAACGCATATATCGACAACTTCAGCGGCGAGCCTCTGCCTCTCACAGCGGCATGCACCACTCCGCAAGCCACCGTGGCAAGCGGCGCGAAAGCCGACCTTAAGGCAGAATTCGACGGCGGCGTATATCCTGTGGCTGTGGAATGGAAAAACGCCATGCGCGAGGTTGTTGCCAACGGCGACAACACCGCCACCCCAGCTTTGGACCGCTCAGGCGTGTTCTATATGACAGCCACCGACGCATGGGGCAACACCGCCACCGATGCGGCAGTTGTCTACGTGACCGGCAACCAGTTTGCCGCCACAATGGACGACAACTTCCTCGCTCCTGAAAGCTTCTACAACGGCCTTGGCAAGGACGACCCAAGCTACACAAACCCGGGCACCAGCTCGCAGTTTGTCAGCGGCTCGTTTGCTTTCGACACCGAGCGCCACACCTCGACATGGTGGGGAGGCTTCGCTCTGAGCAACCAGACAAGCACCGTGTTTGAGTCGTATGCCGACCAGTTCAAGTCGGCTGTGGGCAGCGGACACAACTCTGCTAACTACGCCGTGGTCTACAGCTACACCGGCGCCAACTACGCAGCCAACGTGACCAACGCCGCCGACGGAGCCGACGTGAGCGGATTCTACGTGACCAACACAGCCAACAACGTAAACGCCTACGTAAACGGCGACGGCATGTCGACCGCTCCAGGCGGATTCGCAAAGGGCGACTGGTTCAAGATGACCGTAAACGTTGTGAAAGCCGACGACACGACAGCATCGATTGACTACTATCTTGCCGACTACCGCGCCGACAACGAGGCCGACCACTATTACCTCGACACATGGCAATGGGTTGACCTCCGCCAGTTCGGTAAAATCAAGAAAGTGACATTCGGATTCGAAGGCACGAAGAGAAATGCGTATGGCTTGACTACACCTACCTACGCTTGTCTCGACGACTTCGGCGGCAACCGTGAAATCAGCGACACCAAAAAGGCTCTCGCCGGCATCACAATCCCTGCCACCGTCGACCTCCAGACACTCTTCAACCTCGACAACGACAATTCAACAGTGACCTATGCGATTGTCGACAACTGCGACGCAGCAAAGGCTACAATGGCTATCGCCGACGGCATCCTGACAATCTCAGGTCTTACCGACAAGACCGAGACATCAGCCGTGGTAAGCGCCACACAAAAGGGTAAAATCCAATTTGTGAACATCCCTGTTGAAATCGACGAGGAAAAGGCTTCTGTAAACGATGTGGCTGTCGACGCCGACGTCAGAATCTTCCCGGTTCCGGCAACCGACCGTCTCAACATCCGCACCGCGATGACCGACTATGCCGTACGCATCTACGCCACCAACGGCTCGCTCGTAATGGAGCAGCTCGGCAACAACGGAAGCATAGCCGTTCCTGTAAACCACCTTGCAAAAGGTGTCTACATCCTTACAATCGACAACGCACAGCAATCATCCAGACACCGCGTTGTCGTCAAATAGAGTTTTAATAATGGTTTAGAGTGATGTCCGCCCGGCGAAGAGATTTCGCCGGGC
>ULUK01018311.1_pt1 | contig 13335 bp, 11 predicted proteins | sample 1958451 | NCBI WGS metagenome assembly ULUK01 (sample SAMEA4835758, study PRJEB28245) | human gut metagenome | biome: gut microbiome; material: fecal sample | place: Denmark | collected 2008
AGATGTTTGGCTGGGTTGTAGTTACTGAAAAGTTCCAGTGCTGCACGATATAGCTCTGTAGTGTTACTTACTTTCAAATCATCCTTATATCCGTCTGTAAAGATGCACATGTTACAACATACTTGATTCTTAAAACCTATAGCCAAACGGAACAACTCTGGAACTTTCTTGGAATAAAGATTCATCTGGTTGTAAGCTCTCACTCCTACAATAGAAAGATTCAGTTTATTTCCACCAACAGTTTCATAAACGGTAGGAATATCAATGCTGAAAGCACATCTTTCATAATAAATGGTTTTGTCCGATTCAAGAAGCTGGTTGGCTGGCTTGTGTATCGCTTCGGGGATTCTTCCCTTTATTACGTGGGAAACTCTGATGTCTGCCTGCTCCACACGTTCGCCATTGAAGAAAGAAGTGGCAGCATCCTGTATGGTTTCAATAAATGACGCATGGTTAATCGTCAGCTCGTTATCCTTTGAAAAGACTGGAGTAATGCAATCATTTGAAAGATGATAAAGCGTAACCTCCTGCGTGTTCGCCTCTATAAAACGGTTTGCATTGGCAGGTTTTGCAGACTGTTCGTTTACAACGGTAGCTTCTTCCGCATAGTCATTCAAGGACATTCTAACTCTGTTCTGTGCCTGTGGCATAATAATCAAATTTCTCATAATGGTAAATGTTTAAATGGTTATTGATTGAAGTTGACACAAACAAGAAAGCCTTGGACATGTGATTGTACACACTCCAAGGCTTATAGTTCTATGTCGAGAATGACATGTGTAATTTGTGATGCCTTATGATATATTATTTATCGCTTATTATGCTTTTCACCAATTTGAGTGAATCACCATCTGCTACATATTCTTTATATTTATCGTTCCCAAGGTCATGCCAGTATTGAACTTTAATTGGCTTGAAATAAGGAACGTTTTCAATATAGTCACATCCTGTCATAATCTGTCTGTAATGTAGCTGGTATGTATGGCTTACTGCACATCCAGAGATACGACTTCCCTCGTAAAGCGTTATTGTTTTATTGATAGAGTCTACTCTTGTCATGTGGTCGTATTTATCAAAAGGCGGTTCTGTCAATTTCTTTGGGTTTGACTGTAAATCATAGATGTCAAAACTACTGTGTCCTTTCGGTCTTGTCTGCCATTTATTTATCAGAAGTTCCTTTCTCCCATCGAAATTCACATCGTGAAAGAAGAACGGAGTAGAGCAATAACAAATATCGTTATCAGATATAGGACGATAATCTATATAGATAACTTCCTTGTCCTTTATTTCCTTTTTCATACCATAGTAGAGTATGCTATCGGAAAATGAAGAATTATAAATATAGAAATGAGTACTGTCGTTTTCAAATCGCAACAGGGCCTTACCATGTATTCCGTTATTCTCTGAAAAGAGAATATCCAATTCGTCCATTGTACAAAGTGCAGTAACTGTATATCCTTCCACAGGCTGCTTGTAGCGAATGTAGATATGCTTCTTCTGCTCCTGATATTCCTTGAAGAATGCAGAATCCATTTGTGAATATGGTGTTAGATAAGTCATTATTTCTTTTGACTTTGTTGCTTCTACACCATTTCTTGATTCATATTCATAATAGGACAGAAAATAGATATTGAAAATAAAAACAAGAATATTGATAATTAAAATAATTGTGTTTTTTGTCATAATTTAATGATACATATCAAACAGCCATCTAGATAACATATCTTGAATATTCCCTTTAAAGTATTCATAGTCAGTATATTTCTTTACTTCCTCTACATTAACAAGCCCAATTACACCTTGTTCTTTAATATGGTTATTCCCGTATTTATCCTTTGTTGTATAAATTAGAACGATATTGAATTCACCATTATAACTATCCGACTGTAGACTATTATATATTTTCTTTTCAATTTCACTCCAATCTACATCCCAGTCTATACTTCCTATTGCTGACATAGAGAACCTAGGTGCAGGGACTGTTATTTTTATATTTCTATCAATAGATGAAATGTTGATATTATAATTAGGCTGTTTACATGATGAAACTATAAATGTCAAAAGCAAACAAATTAAATAGATTATACGCATAATAATTTTCTTTTATTTATAAATTTATAAGACTAATAGCTAAATTAATGGTTAATATGTTATTTTACATATATAGAGCGGATTGTGCCTGAATTGTTACTTAAAAAAGATATTATAATATCTCCGTTATACAACTTCTCTATGCAAATATTACCATTGTCTACTTCATCGTCCATAATAATACTACATGAATAAATCATCTCTTCTTTTACATCTGCATCTTTAAAATATACTGGTTCATTTTTTTTTAATGTTCCTTTTATTGTGTAATAATCATTAGGAGCATCCTCAAAAGCGATCTTAACTAAATAATTTTTTTGTTTGAAATTGATACTAACATTACCTGTCGCTTTTAGGTTCTCATAAACTTCTGTCTCCTCTAAATTGGTTAATATACTTTTTTCTATGCTGTAAGTTTGTATGTCTTGTGCATATATAGTATTAGCACAAGCTCCAGCCAAGATAAATAATAAAGAAAGTAAAATAGACTTCATATATTTTATTTTAAGCTTATACCTAATCTTAGATTATTGTTTATTATGATATTATAAGTTTCCGGAGTTTTTTTATAAGGTGCAATTAATACTGTAACTGATATAGTTTGCTTTTTTATATCAGGCCAATTAGGAGTTGGAACTGTTGGAAATCTGCGAAGCCATTTTTCTACAGAAGTTATGTCTTTATCAAAATAGCATTCTAGTACGCCAGTATATTCATACCATTGATTTTCTTTTAGTCTCCTTTTTTTTTCTTTCTTGTCTATATTTAAGTTTAATTTATCTATCTTTAGATGAGTGGTAAAATCTGCTGGTGTATTCCCCGAAATATAAATAATAAAATCATCATAAGTTCCTTTCATAACATATCCACTTATAAGACTTCTACCCCAAATTTCATGTGCACTTTTCCACTGGTCATCCCAGTATCCATTAAGATATTTAGTGTAACTAAATGTGGTTTGTCCTAACACTGATAGATTATACAGGATAAATGATAATAAAAAAAGAATCTTTTTCATTTGAGCTTTTATTTATGTAATTCAACATATTTATAAATAGAATCAATCCCAAATTTTAGGAAATCAACATTGTTGACATCCATTTCTTTAAATAAAGAAACAATCCATTCTTTACAATCACAAGAAGAAATACCGCTATCTACACATACTGTTATATAAGTATAAATCTTTTTACTAGTGTTAGCATTTCCAAACGGTGCATCTTTTACATAAGAATTCTCTTTAAACTCTGACATCAAAATGTCTTTGGCTTCTTCTACACTAAGTTTCATACTTCATATTATTTGCCTAGTTCCCAAAGCTAACAAAGTTTATGTATAGACATACAGAAAAAGCGTGGGAACTATTGAATATTACCACGTTGAGGCTCTGGACTGCCTATCTCTAAGTAATAAACAATAGCCCACGCCAAACGATATATAGACTACTCCACAAAGTGAAGTAGGTATATAGCATCAGCGTGAGCGTTCTTGCCTATCATCCTTAGAGATTGAAATTGTCCAGATTTCAACGTAGGATAATATTAAAAAACGCTCTTTCGTTTAATATGTCTGCTCCCCATTTTGAGGAATGGCACAAATGTAGTGAAAGTTTGTTTGCTATGCAATAAAACAATATAAATTTCACTAGTTGTATTTGCTACTGTTTTATTACAGAAAAAGTGTTTGTTAAGTTATTCAGCTTGTATAAAATCATCCTATAATATTTCAGTAATATCAAAAATGATATTTAGCTCCCTTCGAATAATCATTTACTTGTATTTAAAAAATCGAAGAAGCAACTATAGGGGGGATAATCTACTGGTGTGTAAGCGAATAAGCAATATACAGGCATTCAAATAGTAGAAACACTTAATAACAACTAAAATGTTGCTCATACTTATACCTTGAAACTTAGAGATAATATTTGTTTAAAAGACTTCCAAGTAAAGTGTAAGCCACTATCAGTAATTATATCATGACTTTGTAGTTATACTATAAATGAGTACCTTTGTACCGATGAAGGATAAAACGAAATCTTAAAACAGTCATTTTTGTTACTAGATTGTTACCTAATATTTTTCACTTTATCCATAACCATTTAAAAACCAATAAAATAATAACATAAAAAGCTATATTATGGCATTACAATGTGGTATCGTCGGTTTGCCAAACGTGGGAAAATCGACACTTTTCAACTGCTTATCAAACGCAAAAGCCCAGGCGGCCAACTTCCCGTTCTGCACCATCGAGCCCAATGTGGGCGTGATTACGGTGCCCGATGACCGTCTGAACAAACTGGCCGGGCTGGTGGAGCCCGACCGTATAGTGCCCACTACCGTGGAAATTGTGGACATTGCCGGACTGGTGAAAGGGGCCAGCAAGGGCGAAGGGCTGGGCAACAAGTTCCTGGCCAACATTCGTGAAACGGATGCCATTCTGCACGTGCTGCGCTGCTTCGACGATGAGAACGTGACGCATGTGGACGGCAGTGTGGACCCAGTGCGCGACAAGGAAATCATTGATACGGAACTTCAGCTGAAGGACCTGGAAACCATTGAAAGCCGCATTCAGAAGGTGCAGAAACAGGCGCAGACCGGGGGCGACAAGGTGGCCAAGCAGACGTATGAGGTGCTGGTGCGCTACCGTGAGGCGCTGTTGCAGGGCAAATCGGCACGCACCGTGCAGTTTGAAACGAAGGACGAACAGAAAATAGCGCACGAGCTGTTCCTGCTCACCTCGAAGCCGGTGATGTATGTGTGCAACGTGGACGAAGCCAGCGCCGTAAGCGGCAACAAGTACGTGGAGCAGGTGCGTGAGGCGGTGAAAGAGGAGGGTGCTGAAATCCTGATTGTAGCGGCCAAGACGGAAGCCGACATTGCCGAACTGGAGACGTACGAAGACCGCCAGATGTTCCTGCAGGAGGTGGGACTGGAAGAGTCGGGCGTGAGCCGGCTGATACGTGCGGCCTACAAGCTGCTGAACCTGGAGACGTACTTCACGGCCGGAAAGATGGAAGTGCGTGCCTGGACGTTCCACAAGGGATGGAAGGCTCCGCAGTGTGCCGGTGTCATCCACACGGATTTTGAAAAGGGATTTATCCGTGCGGAGGTCATCAAGTACGACGACTTTATCCACTACGGCTCGGAAGCTGCCGTACGTGAGGCCGGAAAGCTCAACGTGGAAGGCAAGGAATACGTGGTGGAAGACGGCGACATCATGCACTTCCGTTTCAACGTGTAATCAACGGGGGGAGAACATCATGAACTATCTCATCATCGGAACGGGCGGTGTAGGAGGATGCATCGCCGGCTTTCTGGCACTGGCAGGCAAGGACGTGACCTGCATTGCCCGCGGAAAGCACCTGGAAGCCATCCGCCGGCAGGGGCTGCACCTGAAGTCGGACCTGAAGGGGGAGCATTTCCTCCGCGTAAAGGCATGTACTGCCGAAGAATACCAGGGAAAGGCGGATGTCATCCTGGTGTGCGTGAAAGGCTATTCCATTGACTCCATCCGCCCCGTGCTGGAGCGTGCGGCTACCCCCGACACCCTGGTCATCCCCATCCTGAATGTGTATGGCACGGGGCCCCGCATCGGTCGCCTGGTGCCTTCTGTCAAGGTGCTCGACGGGTGTATCTACATCGTAGGCTTCGTATCGGGCGAAGGGGAAATCAGCCAGATGGGTAGCATCTTCCGCCTGGTGTTCGGTGCGCGTCCGCAGCAGCAGGTGGCTCCCGAACGGCTGGAGAGGATTGCCGGCGAACTCCGCGAGTGCGGCATCAAGGTGGACGTGTCGGACGACATCAACCGGGATACGTTCATCAAATGGTCGTTCATCTCGGCCATGGCCTGCACGGGTGCCTATCACGACGTGCCGATGGGCGAGGTGCAGCACGAGGGTGAGGTGCGCGACACGTTCGTCGGCCTGTCGCGTGAGAGTGCGCAGATTGGGGAGAAACTGGGCATCGCCTACCCCGGCGACCCCGTGGCCTACAACCTGATGGTGATTGACAAGCTCGACCCGCACAGCACGGCTTCCATGCAGAAGGACATTGCCCGGGGGCATGAGTCGGAAATTCAGGGTCTGCTGTTCGATATGATTGACCTGGGCACACAGTTACACATTGACATGCCTACCTACCGGAAGGTGGCGCAAAAATTCCGTCAAGCATGAAACATCTTATCGATATTGACACCTGGGAGCGGAAGGACAACTATCTTTTCTTCCGCGATTTCCATAATTCCTGGATTGCCATGACCAGCGAAGTGGACTGCACGGAGGCGTATGCGGAAGCGAAGGCGCAGGGCCGTTCCTTCTTTCTGTATTACCTGTACGCCATTCTTCGTGCGGCGAATGAAATCAAGGAGTTCCGTTACCGGTGGGACAAGCACGGGCAGGTGGTTTACCACGATACGGTAGACATCACGACGCCCATCGCCGTGCCGGGAAAGACGTTCTACACGGTTCGCATTCCCTGGAACAGTGATTTCAAGGCTTTCTACGAGGAAGCACGGCGCATCATTACCTCTATCCCGGAGGACGGAGACCCCTACGGCACCGACAAGGAGATTGCGGCGCAGGGCGATTTTGACGTCATCCTGCTCAGTGCCACGCCCAAGCTGTACTTTACCTCCATCTCTTACACGCAGTATGCCCCGGGCCATCCGCTGGACTATCCGCTGATGAACGCGGGCAAGGCGGTGACGCGTGAAGGAAGGTTGGTCATGCCCATTGCACTGACCGTAAGCCACGCCTTTGTAGACGGGGCGCACATCTCACTTTTCTTCGAGAAAGTAGAAAAATACCTGAAAGAAAGATAAACAAACGCTTCATCAATATGCGTAAAACGCAGGGTTCTGTTCTACGTTTCCCACGGCGGAACCCTACGTTTTCCACAAGAGAGACCTACAGTTCGGGGCCGGAAAACATAAGGATTCCGCACGGAAAACCTAAAACATACAAGCACACCCTTATATCTATACAATAATGTTTTTGACTTCCCGCTTTTTGTGGCTTAATTTGCTTCTAAAGAATATTGTTATGACAAAGAGAACAAGCTGGTTCCTGTCTGTAGCCGCCATTGTCATCGTATGTATAGCCACCAGCTATATGGCTCTATTGCATAGCCGGACACAGGTGCATGCCCTTATCAATCAATCCTTGCAGGAAGCCGAACGCCTTCACTACAACGACCGTCTGAATGCGTTCAGCAAGAACCCGCACATCTACGTAGACCCGGCCCTGAAAGCTTATCTTTTCGCGCCCGTCTCCAGCCGGAAAATCAAAAGCTATACGCTCCAAACTACAGAAGGGAAAACCACTTACCTGTTCAAGGACAGCATCCCGGAAGAGAAAGCCCGGAAACTGCTGAACGAATACCTGCTGGCAGACATACAGCCTGTCAGGGTGGAGGAAGTGAACCGGTTGTTTCAGGAACAGCTCGAACAAAGGCATGTCAGCGGAACGGCGGGTGTGTTTTATTCCGACAAGTCGGCCCACACCCGCACACGGGCAGGCATCTTACCCACGTCCTCAGCCTATAAGACTCCGGTCTGCTCGCTCGACCTGACTCACAGCCTGCAACTGCAAGGGTGGGCGGACTACGACTGGCTGACTTTACTCCGCCATATCCACGCGGGCTTTTACGGGCTGCTGTGCCTGCTGCTTGCTGCCACAGGTATACAAGTCTGCCTTTACCTGAAAAAACGGCAAAATAAGCCTGAAAAAGGGCTGTACATCGACCTGAAGCAGCAGATATTGCTTATCGACGGCATGCAGTGTGCCATTTCCAGCCTCGACTTGCAGCTTCTTTACCTGCTATGGGAAAAGAAAGGAGAATGTGTGAACCGTGAAGACTTGAAAACGGCTTGCTGGCCGCACGACCCGCAGGCGGATGAGAAATTAGACGCGCATATACAAACAATCCGGAAAGTCCTGCAAGACTTCCCGGATTATCGGATTTCCACCGCCAGAGGACGGGGATATTATCTGACTGCTGCCTCCTGTTAAGGATTCTGCACCAGATTAGGATTGGCGTCTATCTCGGTCTGCGGAATGGGGATGGCCAGACGTGAGTCATTCGGCTGGATAGTATAAGCATTGGAAGTCTCCAGCGAAGTCAGGTGCCAGCTTCCCTTACGCACCACGGGCAATTTATTACGCGTATAATCGTACACTGCCAGGCCCTCGCCCACCAGTTCCTTTCTTCTTTCTTTCAGAATGCGCTCCAGAGTGAAATCGGCAGCGGCATTTACCTTCATGGCGGTATTCGTGGTACGGTTGGTAATCACGTCGTTCAGGTATTCCATTCCCTTGGTCGCCTGCTCGCCCCCTATTTTCAGACCTGCCTCGGCTGCATTCAGATAAATCTCTGACAGGCGCACGATGCAGAGGTTGTTGTCGCGCGGATCGCCGGTCTTGCCGGGGAACTTCGTCAGATAGACCGTGCGGTTACGGGCTGCTTCGGGAAGGTCGGTGTTATTGGCAATGGCAGACACCTGCATCACGCTGTGGCGCACGTCCTGCGGGTCTTCATCCAGCAGGTTCAGGTAGTCTTCCGACAGTATCAGGTTGTTCCAGTCCACTTTTTCCTCATTGGCATAGACCATAGGGGCTCCTTCTCCACCCGAGCCGCCAGAAGGTTCCGTCAGCGAGAAGTAGAACTCGAAAAGCGACTCGCTGGTGTATTCCTTTCCCCAGACGGTGGGGTACTCATCACGTGTGTACAACTGATACAGGCTTTTACTGTTTTCGATGACATCTGTAGCTGCCTTGTAGGCGTTCGGATAATCCAGCTTGTTCAAATAAACTCTTGACAGAATACCCTGCACGGCCCAGTAGTTCAGGCAGCCGTCCTTCTTCTCCTTACTAAGGCCGGCCAACGAGTTAGTCAGGTCAGTGATAATCTGGTCATAGCATTCGGCCACCGTATTGCGTGCTGGCTTGGAGTCAGGCCCGGTAGCGGTGGTAACGATGGGTACTCCCAAAGACTGGCCGTTGTCATACGAATAAGGCATGGCAAACACGCGTATCAGGTCGTACAGTGCCAGTCCTCGCATGGCCAGTGCCTGGGCCTTGATTTCATCCAGCGCCTGCGTGTCGGTGGTATTCACCTGCCCGCCTTCGATGGCGGCTATCAGGTTATTGATCTGGCGAATCACCTTGTACACCTGGTTCCACGGAAGACTCGTGTTGAAGCTGTCGGTCGATTTGACATTGTATTCGTAATAGGGAGAGACTCTTTTTCCGTCTCCCTTGCTCATACGGGCCTGCACGTCGGCCGCACGGCAGTCGCCGAAATAAAAGAAGTTATCGCCATAATAGCTGTGTGCCGAAGCCAGACGGTAGATGCCGTTTAGGGCTGTCTGGGCATTCTCCAGCGTAGTAAAGGCCTGGTCGGTGGGTACAGACGTGGACGGATTCAGGTCCAGCCAGCTGTCCGAACAAGAGGTACATGCCAGTGAGGCGGCAAGAAAATAAATATAGAGTGGTTTCATAATCCAATTCGTTTTTAGAAAGTTAATTGTACGCCGAAGTTGAAGGTACGCATGGCGGGTGCCTCGCAGAACACTTCTCCGTTGACCGGAGTTTCGGGGTCATACTGTTTCCATTTGGCCCATGTCAGCAGGTTGCTGCCTGAGAAATAGATACGGGCTTTGTCTATCAGGGCCTTGCGGGTCCATTCGGAAGGAAGCGTGAATCCCAGCGTAAGGTTCTTCAGACGCAGATGATCGGTGCTGTGAATGTAGCGCGAAGAGTTCTGAGGTCCGGCATCTTCCCCATACACAAAGCGCGGTACATTGGTCTGGTCTCCCGGCTCCTGCCAACGGTCCATGGCATATACCGGCAGGTTGTATTTGGAATTATAGATATTGCTCGTTCCGTTCTCGATGTAGGTACCGGTCTTATCGTAAGAATATCCACCCAACGAATAGGTCAGCGTAAAGCTCAGGTCCAGCCACTTGTAGTTCAGCATATTCGTCAGACCGCCGGACACCTTCGGATTAACCGACTTGTAAGGAATGGCCTGCGCCTCACCGGCATTCTCCGTCAGGCTCCGGTCTATAATCACCGTACCGTCTTCCTGCGGTATTTCCTGGTTGCGGTAATACATGGCCTTACCTGTATCCGGATTTACTCCGGCGTATTCTTTTACGTAGAAGGTGTGGTAAGGTAATCCTACCTTGTGAATGAACCATGTGCCCTCGATTGACTGCTCCAGCTGTCCGTTGAGTGACACAATCTTGTTCTTGTTGTGACTCAGATTGAAGACCGTAGTCCAGTTAAAGTTGTCATTGGCAAAGTTGATGGTACGCAGTTCCAGTTCCACACCCCGGTTGTTCAACTGTCCCACATTGCTCAGGTAGTTCGTAAATCCGGTGGTGGCACTGATAGGAAGGCTGTACAGCAAATCCTTCGTATCGCGGTTATAATATTCCACGCTCAGGAAAATGCGGTTGATGAACGATACATCCACTCCCACGTTCAGGTTATAGTTCTTTTCCCATCCCAAGTTGGAGTTGGGGATAGATGATTCATACGAACCGGAACCGCCCATGTAGCTCTGCCCGAAGGCATACAGTCCCATATAGCCGTACAGAGAGCCTGGCTGGTTACCGTTCACACCGTAAGAGGCACGAATCTTCAAATCGCTCAGAATGTGCTTCACAGGCTGCATGAAGGCTTCGTTGCTCACATGCCACATACCCGATACGGACCAGAAATTTCCCCAGCGGTTATCGGGTGAGAGGCGGGAACTACCGTCGCGGCGGAAGCTTCCTGCCACATAATAACGGTCGTCATAATCGTAGTTCAAACGTGAAATATACGACAGCATACGATAATCCTGCGTTGATGAAACGAAGCTGTTCAACACTGCTCCGTTATCAGGTTCAGTAAGCCCCACATACGACGGCAATTTGGAACGTTCGCCGGATGCCTTATCCGTCTGGTAGCTTTCCACTTCGTACGCAGCCAAGACATCCAGGTGGTGCTTCTGCGCAAAGGTCTTCACGTAATTCACCGAAGTAGAAGAAATCAGCTTTCCATACTCGATGAATCCTTTGGAGGACTGTGCATCGGAACCGCTCTTCGGTCCTGCAGAACTCAACGGATTGTAGTAGCGCGAGTCCTTCTGGATGGTATAGTCATAGCTTAACGTTTCCTTTATTTTCAGGCCCTTTATCGGTTCTACGGCCGCATAACCGGTGGAGAACATACGCGTCATCCGTGTGCGGTTATAGTCCGTCAGAATATCACGCAGCGGGTTCAACTGTGTACCGTCGTACGCTCCCACATAATTTCCGGCTTCATCTCTCACCAGCATGGAAGGAGTCATGGTCATTGCCACACACAAATAAGGGTTGATGGCAGAGCCACGTTCTTCGTTCATCTCCTGGTTCATCTGGGTAAACATCATGTTGGCACCTACCTCACCGTACCGGCCCACCTTCTGGGTCATGTTCAGACGGGCGGAGTAGCGGTCCAGGCTGGAGTTCTTGGCCAATCCTTCCTGGCTGTTATAGCCCAAAGAGGCATAGAAAGTGGTCTTCTCGTTTCCTCCGGATACGGATGCCTCGTAATCCTGCTGGATGGCGGTACGAAGCAGTTCCTTTCTCCAGTCGGTATAGCCCATGGAAGGCACAGACGCATACTTGTCGATTTCACCGTCTGCATAGCCGGTAGGGTCTGCCATCTGCTTGTCCGTGGCATAGTTCACCAGGCCCTCGTACAACAGTTCACGGCGCTGGTCGCCGTTCAGTGTCGGACGGAAATCAACCGCCGCATTCGAGAAACCTCCCGACATGTTAAAGGAAACCTGTGCCTTGCCCGCCTTTCCTTTCTTGGTCGTAATCAGGATTACGCCATTGGCCGCACGCGAACCATACAGAGAGGCTGCCGCCGCATCCTTGATAATCGTAATGTTTTCAATATCGGCCGGATTCAGCGTGCTCATGATATTGGTTTTCGAGTTGTTCATATAAGCCGCATCGGCTCCTCCGGCACTCAGGCTACCGGAAGTGACCGGCACCCCGTCGATCACGAACAGCGGTTCCTGGGAAGCATTGAACGAGCCCATACCACGGATACGGATGCTCTGATTGGCTCCCGGCTGTCCGGAACTGCTGGTAATAGACACACCTGTGGTCATTCCCTGCAGTTTCTGCTCCACGCTCATCACGGGGATGTCTTTCATCATATCTCCCTTCAGGGTGTTGGCAGACCCCGTAAAAGAAGACTTGGTGAAATTACCGTATCCCGTCACCACCACCTCTTCCAGGTTCATGGTCTCAGGCTGGAGCACCACGTTCAGGTGTTCTTTCTTGGGAACCTTTATCAACTGAGTTTTCATACCCAGGTAAGCCACGACCAGAATCTTGTCATCCGGTCCCACTTCCAATGTATACTTTCCATCAATGTCGGTCACTACCCCATGCGCCTCGTTTCCCTGTACGGAAATCGTTGCACCGATAAGCGGCTCGTGATCTTCCGCTGAGATAACCAGTCCGCTGAGGATACGCTGTTGTGCAAAAGTCTGTTGACACACCACACACAGCAGCAATAAAACTAAAAGTCTGATTCTTTGCATTTTGACGATTTTTGTTTTTAATTCCGTAGAATACTTCGCAAAACACACGCCAAAAACAGCCTTTTTATACTTTATTTTTTAAAAATTTGATTACAAGAAAGTTACACGCGATTAAGAAAAAAAAAGGCTGTGGAATTTCTGCACATTTGTAGAAATAATCCACAGCCTTTTTTCTGCTTTATTTACTGTTCAGATAGTCACACAGCCTCTGTACGGCTCTTGCCCGGTGACTGATCCTGTTCTTTTCTTCAGCCCCCATCTCCGCAAAAGTCCCGGAATAGCCTTCCGGCACGAACACCGGGTCGTAGCCGAAGCCGGAGCTTCCTTTTTTCTCCCGGATGATTTCTCCCTTCACAATGCCTTCGAACAAGTGCTTTTCTCCTCCTTCTATCAGGCAGATGGCCGTGCGGAACTGCGCCTTCCGGTTCTCCTTGCCTTCCAGTTCTGCCAGCAGCTTCTTCATGTTGGCTTCCGAATCGTGACCTTCACCGCCCGCATAACGTGCCGAATACACCCCGGGAGCCCCGTCCAGCGCTTCCACCTCCAGACCGGTATCGTCGGCAAAGCAATCCATGCCATAATGCACATGAATATATTCCGCCTTCAGCGCGGCATTTCCTTCCAGCGTATCCGCCGTTTCCGGAATATCGGCTTTACA
>ULUK01069467.1_pt1 | contig 13334 bp, 11 predicted proteins | sample 1958451 | NCBI WGS metagenome assembly ULUK01 (sample SAMEA4835758, study PRJEB28245) | human gut metagenome | biome: gut microbiome; material: fecal sample | place: Denmark | collected 2008
CCTCTGCGTGCCGGAGGTACGCCACTTCCCCACCATCGGCGGTTGCCTCACCCATCGTCCGCCATCCATCTATATGCGCTTCGGAGATGCGCTCCTGCGCCGACCGCGCAAGCGGTCACGCCTTCAGTTAACCCCCGACCGCGTCGGGGGTACACGCACCGACGCATATGCGTCGCGGAGCGCCGCCGCTGAAAGAAGCATAGCGAAGTGTAGAAAATTGGGTAGGAGGTAAATGTTATTCATAAAAGGCATTTACCTCCTACTTTCACATTTACCGACCTCCCACACCATCGAATTGCGCATCCACATCGTCCGCCATCACCCATCGGATTGCGCCAACGGCGCAATACACCGCCATAGGCGAAAAACCGCCGAAGAGCGGTTTAATACGTTAGCACGGGGTTGGCTTGCCTACCCCGTGACACCAACGCATCACCCATCTACCGCCGAAGAGCGGTTGTATAACCGTCATCCCATCGGTTTGCATACCCCGTGACGCCTTGCGACATACGCAGAGAGCGGAGCCTCCGTTTCCCGGAAGCCCCGCTCTTCGCCTTAATCAATTATTGTTTTCTTACAGCATAACTTTCTGTGCCTTGCCGTCGACAACAACCACATAGACACCCTTGTCAAGGCGAACCTCGCCCATGCCGCGGAATGCCAATTGTCCGGCTACGGTGTAGACTGCAAACGTCTTGTCGCCCTCAACGCGGATTACGCCGTTGGCTGCAACAACCTTAGCTGCCTCTGCCTCAATCTCTGCTACTGCTGATGTCGAACCTTCTGACGGTGTGAAAGACAGGGGTTCAAACACAGAGTTTCCAACACCATTTTTCAACACGAAATTCATATTGAATGCCTGAGAAGCGTCTCTATTGCTAATGCTTTTTGTCGAAGTGCCCACAAAAGATCCATCTTCTTGCACATTAATTCTGAAAGAGTCTATTCCGTGCAGTATGAATTCTACAAATTCCACTGCTTCCACACCCTCATCAACCGTAACCTTAACGGTCACTGTGTTGTCGGCATTCACTGTCAAAAGAAGCCTGCCGTTAGGGGCAAATGTGTTTGTCTCTCCATATTTTGTCCAGTTCTTTGAAGTGAAATCGAAAGAATGATAAAGCACTTCACGGTCCGGTGTTTCCAGAGTGGTAAATTTCACTGTTTTGCTATCGCCGGCATTGCCTGCTGCGTCGGCAATGGCAAGTGTCAGACTGTAGGTAGTGTTTGCCATAAGTCCGTTCAACGCGATTGTCTGATTTGAGCCGTCGGCTTTCACCTCTTTCTTCAATTCAGCAAATCCATTATCACCTGTCAGAGTAATGACGGCGCTGCCTGAATCATCTGTCACATTAACCACAATTTCAGCAGCCTTGTCTGTTACGTTTTGAGCCACTGGATCTACGCTCCATTCCGGAGCCTTAGTGTCTGTGGCAATAGGATCGTTTGACTCTCCTACCTTATATGTTGTAAGAATCTTTGTTCGTGAAACCCCACCCTTTTTAGGATAAATGCGGAAGAAGAACTGACTAAAAATTTGGTCTTTCTCCAATGTCTTACCTTTTGGAAGCACTTCACTCAACTTGATTGTATACTCATTTGCCTTGCCAGTTGCCGTCATATCCTTGTTGTCAACTGGACCGACTCCACCTTCAATAAAAGCGCAGAATTTAAGCGCCTCTCCATCAGGAAGTGCTTCTGACAATTCTGCGGTAACAATCACATCATTATATCCTTCCAGCGTTTCAGCCTTCCATTTGATTTGCGGCGTCACCTCTTTTCCGTCAACTGTTGCCTTTTCTTCCCAATCGTTGGCATAGAATACGCCATAGTAAGTTGCAACGACTGCTGCCTGTGCTGTTGTTTTAAACGTTACTGATTTAACAGCTCCATCATTGCCAGCCATATCCTTAACGCGAACGTAATATGTATAGTCTGTTTCTGGCGACAGTCCTTTCAACGCAATTTCTGTAGTTTCATTTGCTTTTCCGTTTACTGTTGCCTCCAGTTTCGCAAAATCCGCAGTCTGTGACACTTCGTATGTCAGCGTCGTTGAGACATTGTCTTTAGCATTGACCGAAATCGTAGCAGCCGTCGGGGATGCAACTACAGTTGGCTCCGATACCCACGTCGGCGCTTCGTTGTCTGGAACCACATTTACTGGAACCAATTTCACATTTCTATAGTCAATCGTTGTCGGCTCTTTGACATCCCAATTGCCGCCAACAAAACCAAACATCACACGAGACGAGGATTCTATTGCTTGCAATACATTGGCGTCAACCCAGCTCTGCACAGGAATTGTTATGGTATGCCATTCTCCATCATGGTCGAACGAAACAGGTTTTTCTGTATGCACGTTCGCAGGTTGAACTTCAAATTTCAGTTTCACATCGCCACTCCATGATGTTCGCACATCGTATACAAGATTATATTCCGTGTTTTTAAGTATTGACGGGTCGATTTCCGAGCCTAACCAATCGAAAGACAGAAACCAATTTCCTTGTCCTGTTATATTCTGTGTAAATCCTACCACCTGACCGTTCTCGCTGTAGTCCGACACGGTCATCATAGTGCCTCCACTGGCTTTGTCTCTTGTTGTTGATAATTTCACTTCACCCTCACCTACATTGCCATACAGCACATAGGTGCTTTGTGCGCTTGCCACACTTGCCGCAAAGGTTGCGAAAGCGAGCAACGCCATTTTTAATAAGTTCTTTTTCATTTTCATTTGTATAAATTTTAATGTTTGTTTTATTTATTTCCCTATTTCACTACCGCATTGCCTTGACGGGCAATGTAGAGTCCTGGCTGCCAACCTGCGGTTGAAACCTCGGCTGCCTCTGTGTTGGCGACCATCTGACCCATCACGTTGCAAACCACGATGCGTGAGGCTGCCGTCGTGCGGAGCGTCGTGCCGTTTGGACGCAAATCAAGATATGCCGAATTGTTGTCAATCCCCGTATGCTCTGCCGCCATTGATGCCGTGCCGAGCAGTAGGCTGGCTGCAATAATGGTGAATAAGTTTTTCATACGATTTTAATTATGTTGGTTTTATGCTGTAAATTTACGCGCATCGCGCGCAATGTGTACATTTTATTACTCAATAAAAACTCACAAACCACTACAACAAAAACTCAACAATAAAAGCCAAACCTCTAATATTTAGCGGTTTGGCTTTATTTTTCACATTTTTTAAACCACGACATCCGATTTCTGTTAAAAAACTGCGCGCAAACCGCCGTTTTCCGCCGTTTTCACTGCGGAAAAGGCGCCGTCGGCTGCCGTCACAGGGCTACGTGTATCCAGCGGCCGCCCTGTTCCCACAGCAGTTCGGTGTGGGGAAGCGACTGGAGGATGCGCATCAGTTCGGCGTTGCGGCCGCTGCGGGTGTCGAGATCGGCGGCGCGCCCCTGCAGATGATATGAGCGACGCGCTCCGCCCACCAGTCGGTTCACCGCGCAGTTGCGGTAGCCGCTGTTGACGTAGATTGGCGCGCCGAGGCGTTCTCTTGCGGGGTCGAGCACGCGCTCGGCGAGACGGCGCAGGTTTTCCCTTTCCACGGCGCCGGGATTGTTGGCTATGCCGTGGCCGATGGCGGTGTCTGAATGTGTAAGTTCTTCAATGGTAAAATGTTTCATTTCTTCAAGTTTTTAAGGTTGTTGATAATTTTGGTTAATTTCTCATTGTCGGCGGCGGATTCGAGCAGGTCGAGCAACGCGCCTACATCGGTGCGCTCCTTGTCGCTGCCTTTCTCAAAGATGCTTTTCACCTCTATCCCTGCCATGCCAAGCGACCCGAGAAGCGTGAACAGCGGCACGGTGGGCACGGCATAGCCTTCAACTGCGCGCATAAACCACGCGCCGGCTATCTGCATGGCGTCGACAACGGTAAGCACCACAAGCACGTTGTAGTAGCGCGCCAGCTTGTCGACGGTGCGGCGGAGCGAGCGGCTGCGTGTTGCCTCGCCGCGCTTACGGGATTTGCTGATGCCGCTTGCCATGTCGGCGCCAACCGCGGCGAGAACGAGCACATACTCCGTAACCACCACACTGAGAAGCCACCACAGCCGGCTCCATTCCATTTCAATAAAATTGTTTTCCATAGCATTTCGTTTTTACTTTTTATGCAAAATTAAACTCCTTTCCGCAGCCGTGACCGCGAAAAGGAGCAACCATCCTTGATTATTTTGTTTTTATGTCTTATCCTCGTTTTGTGGTGTCGGGCTTGGCGCCGTATGTCGCCTTGTCGAGAGCCACCTGTTCGGGACTGCGGAGCACGGGCAACTTCATCACCGTGGCACTGTCGACATACACGTCGGTGTTGCCGCGCCACGGCATTTTCATTGAATAGCGCACGTAGTCTACAAGCAGCACGCTGTCGCCGCGCATGGCTTTGTAGATTTTCTCGCCAAGTTTCTGGTCGCGCACGGAAAAATGAAAAATCAAGTCATTTGCGTCGGTCACTCGGTCGGGATAGTCGGTGACCATAGTGCATTCGTAGGAGTCGAACAGCAGCCCGCTGCTGAGTTCCACCTTCACGAGATAGCCGCGCACACAGCCTTTGTCCACTTTCTTCGACACGAAGAGCATGTTGACAACTATCGCCACCACTACAAGAAGCGTGCCGGCAATGATTATCCGGCGCCACCGCCGACGGCGGCGCTGACCGTTTGTCACGATAAAGTCTTCGCGGTATTGCTCTTCCTCCGGCACTGCCGGCGCGGCTTGCGCCTCTGACTGTGCGGGTTGCGCCTCGTCGTCGCGTTCTTCTGCCGGACGCTCGTCCTCATCGAAATAATCGTCTATTCTAAGTGCCATCTCTTAGTTCCCTTCTTTTGTTTTATTCATCAATATATAGACGTAGGAATAGATTCCCAACGCTATCAGCAACAATGTCTGTGTGCCCCAAACGAGCATGGCAAACGCGGTGGCGTTGGCGTCGGGACGATTGATCGAGAACGTGCCTACTCCGTAGAGCGACAGTCCGAAGATTATCGCAATGTGCCATGCGCCGAGGCCTCCGTTGGTGGGTATGCCCATCGAGATGCTGCTCAGCACGAAGCACACCAGTGCGCAAACAATGCCGAGGTCTTTCGTAAACGGAAAGGCAAAGAAGCAAACGTAGAGCTGCGTGAAGTAGCAGCCCCAGATGAGAAGCGTGTAAAACAGGAACCAGCGCTTGCCTTTCATCTTTGTTATGCTGTAGAAGCCTTGCCACAGTCCGGCGATGGCATTGTCGATTTTCTGGATAAACGCGAAGCGCTTGCCCAATTTGAACAACGCTACAACGAGTCCGGCGACGACTGCCACTCCTATCCATGTGACGGGCGATGTCACGGTATTGAATATGCCGTCCTTGACTTGAGGGAAGGCATCAAAAAACTTGTCGAACGCAGACCACGCAAGACACATCGTCACAAGGGTCAACGTCAGAACGGTGACGGTGTCCGACAGGCGGTCGGCGACCATCGAGCCTACCACTTTGGTAAACGGGGCTTTCTGGCGACGCGAGATGTAGCCGCAGCGCCACACCTCTCCAAGGCGTGGAAAAACAAGATTGACAGCATACGTGCCGAATATCGAAACTACAAGCACTCCGAGCGGCGCGTCGATACCGAGCGCACGCAGTTGCAAACGCCATCGCATAGCGCGAAACACGTGGCTGAACGTTGATATTACGAGCATTACGCCTATCCAAGTGTAGTCCACGTCGTAGCGGAGGATGTTTTTCATCTGCTCCACATCGACATTGTTATAGAGCCAATAAAACAATCCTACTCCGACAACCAATGGTATGACCACCTTGCACACCGTGCCCAACGATTTCTTTATCTTTTCTTTTTCCAATTTCTGACCAAATTTTAAAATTCGCACAAAGTTAGTGCAAGTCGAGGGAAAAAGCAAAATCAAGTTTACTTGAATTTTGATTTTTCCGAGACGCAGCCTAACTTATCAAAAGTTAGTGCAAGTCGAGTGAAAAACCGCGCAAGTCGAGTGAAAAATGAAGCTCGCTTCAATTTTTCCGAGGCGCAGCCGGTTTTATCAAAAAAGCAAAATCAAGCTTGCTTGAAATTTTGATTTTTCCGAGACGCAGCCTAACTTATCAAAAGTCAGTGCAAATTATTTCAAACCCATCTTTTGGAAATAATAGTCAAGCACGTCTTTTGCTGCTACAAACGAGCTCTGGCGGGCGGCAAGCACATTGTCCTGCTTCACCTTCAGCAACGCCTCCACCTCAGGGTCACGGTAGAAGTGCGCCTTCAGCTGCTCGTCAATTGTCTCATACATCCAATATTTCTCCTGCTCCATGCGACGGTGCTCGAAATAGCCGTTGCCTTTGACAAACTCGAAATAGCGGTCAATCATCTCCCACACTTCTTTGATGCCGATGCCGTAGTAGCCCGAATAGGTCAGCACTTCGGGTATCCAGCCCGACAATGTGGGCGGAAACAGATGCAACGCGCTCTGAAACTGTGCTTTGGCAAGGTTGGCGCGCTCGATGTTGTCGCCGTCGGCTTTGTTGATGACTATGCCGTCGGCCATCTCCATGATGCCTCGTTTGATGCCCTGCAGCTCGTCGCCGGTGCCTGCCAGCTGTATCAGCAGGAAGAAGTCGACCATCGAATGCACTGCCGTCTCGCTTTGTCCCACACCGACGGTCTCCACAAAGATGTTGTTGAAGCCGGCGGCCTCACAAAGCACGATGGATTCGCGAGTCTTGCGTGCCACGCCGCCGAGAGAGCCTGCCGACGGGCTGGGGCGGATGAAGGCTTTGGGATGAATCGACAGTTTCTCCATGCGGGTCTTGTCGCCGAGGATACTGCCTTTGGTGCGCTCGCTGCTCGGGTCGATGGCGAGAACGGCGAGTTTGCCGCCGTCTTTAAGCACATGCAGTCCGAACTCGTCGATCGACGTACTCTTGCCGGCGCCCGGCACTCCGGTGATGCCGATGCGGCGCGAGTTGCCTGCCGACGGAAGGCACTTTTCTATCACTTCCTGAGCCAATGCCTGATGCTCGGGCACCAGACTCTCCACAAGCGTCACCGCTCGGCTCAGCACAGTCACGTCGCCCTTGAGGATGCCTTCCACATATTCGCCGGCTGTCATCGTGCGGCGGCGCTTGCGCGGATGGAAGTAAGGGTTGACTTTCGGTGGCTCTGCCACTCCACTGTTGACAGCAAGTCCGGCAAACTCTTTGCTGTTCTCCGGATGGCTCACCATATTGTGATGCTCGTCATGATCAAGAAATTCCATATCGTTGTGTCTTTTGTTATTTTTGTTTTTTATCTATTTCTGTTGTGCCCACAGTGCGTATCTGCACGGTGCCTTGCAGCGGGTCGTTGGTGAATATCACCACACTGCTGTTGAGCAGTCGGCCGTCGGCCATCTTGCTCGGGTCGAGCGTTATGCAAATCTTGCCTTTCCGACCGGGCTTCAGGCATCGCGCCGTCTTTTTCACTGCCACCGCATCGTCCATCGTGCCGGTGCCGGTGATGTGAAGGTCGGCTTTGCCGATATTCTCTATCTCCACGCTGCGCATAATCTTCTTCGTGCCTATCGGGGTGAAGTCCACCCTGTCGGCGCGAAGCCTCAACTGCGGTGCGGAGGCATAGTCCACTTTCTCTGGATGCGCTGCCACCACTTGCGCCGTGGCGGTTATCACGCCCATACTCCTGCCGTTGGCTTTGACGGCTATCTGCGTGTCGGCACGCCCTGTCTCGTCGGCACTGTCTGTCTGAAAGACGATGCTGAACGAAGTCAGGTCGCCGGGAGCCACCTCTGCGGAATCGGCAACCACGACAAAACGCTTGTCGGCGCTCTCAAACGAAAGGCTGAGGGTGTCGCGGCCGGCATTGTAGGCTATCACGCTTGTCTGGCGGCGGTGTCCCTGCCGCACGTCGCCAACCACTGCCGTGCGCGACGTAAGCCGCAAATCACCGGCTTTCTCCGGAAAAATCCGCCCTACGGTCTCTCCCTCGGGGCGCACCTTGCCTGCTATCTGCAGCTGTGTGGTTCCCTTGTCGGTATGCACAGCCACATGCTTCTTGAACGGACCCGGGCGATACGACGGATTGAACTCCACAAGAAGGCTGCCGCTGTCGCCGGGCAATATCACCGTGTCGGCAAGCCTTGCCGTCGTGCAGCCGCACGATGACGATGTGCGCTTCACCACCACCGTGTCGGCCCCGCCGTTGCGATAGGCAAACCGGTGAGCCACCTTGCCGTCGGCTTCATTGATGATGCCGAAGTCCCACGCCGTCTCCTTCCATTGCAGCTGTGCGGAGGCAGCCGCGGCGACAAGCGCCGCCGTCAATATCACCGTCAGTCTGCGCATTACGGTATCACGTTGCCTTTAATCCTCAAATACGCCGTCCCGTCGTTGGTCACCACCGTGACGGTCTTGTCAAACGCTCCGCGGCGGCCGTCGGGCTTATACGTCACTCCGATTTTGGCTGTCTCGCCGGGGGCAATGGGCTTCTTTGGATAAGCGGGCTTTGTGCAGCCGCACGAAGAGCGCGCCGTGCGGATTATCAACGGCTCGTCGCCAGTGTTGCGAAACTCGAACCAGCATGTCACGTCGCCGCCTTTCTCCTTGATATATCCAAAGTCATGTACTTTTGTCACGAGCGTCATCTTCGCCTTTTCGCCGGCGAATGCCGGAAGCAGCGACATCATTGCGATTATCACAAGCAAAAGTCTCTTCATTTTTCACATCTCCTTTAATTATGCAAAATTAGCAAATAGCGTCATCCCTGTGCAATTTCTTCGCCTAAAAATGTTTAAATCGCCCTGCCTCCACCTTTCCTGCCCCGCTTTTTATAGCCTCCGCCCTTGCTTTTTCAAAAACAACGCTCTATCTTTGTGGAAATTACAAGCTTGGTGTCTATATGAAACCTGTCTTTGCCATACCACTGTTTCTGCTTGCCCAGCCCATGGTTGCGGCGGAGGCACCAATGAGCTATGTGCGCGTGATCGAATCTTACTCGCCGTCGCGCAGCGAGCCGGCGGCATACTTCGAGATGGCGCGTGTCACGACAACTTATTTTGACGGACTTGGACGCCCGGTGGAGACTGTACGCGTGGGTGCGGGCGGCGATTTCGAGGACGTGGCGGAGCTGACGGTATACGGCCACGGCGACAAGGTGGCGGAGCGGTGGCTGCCGGTGGGCACGCACAGCGGAGGGGCGTTTGTGGCGCCGGCATCGCTGATCGGAGAGGCCAAAGCGTTCTACGGATGCGACAGCCCGCTGACGGCTTTTAAATACGAGTTGTCGGAGGAAGGCAGACCGGTGTCGATGACGCGCCCGGGGGCATCGAAACCTCGCATCATGGAGCATGGATTCTGTTTCGACGAGACGGTTCCGATTTTTGATGTTGACGGCGAAGGGCGGCTGGTGCGCCAGGGATACTACAAGGAGGGGACGCTGAGGTTCACGATTGAGACCGACGAGACGAGTGCTTATTCGCGCTCGGTTTTCACTGATTTTGACGGACGCAAGGTTGCGGAACTTGAAGACGACGCTTGGACGTTCTGGGTCTACGACGTGTGCGGAAGGCTGAGGTTCACGGTGTCGCCCGAGGGGGCACGGAGGCTGACGGCCGACGGCGTGTGCAACTCAACTATAGTGGAGCAATACTGCTCGGAGTGGCGATACGACGGACGCAACAGGGTGACGATGAGCCGTGTGCCCGGCGTGGCGCCGACATATTATGTCTACGACCGGCTCGGTCGGCTGGCGCTCGAGCAGGACGGCTGTCTGCGCAGCCGCGGGCAGTGGCGTTTCTATGCCTACGACAGCGACAAGAGGCTTGCCGTGGCGGGCGTGACGGCTGGAATTTCACAACTGCCGTGGACGCGGGAGGAGCTGGAACGGAAGTATGCACAGTCGGAAATCTCGGCGGTGTTCGACGCCACGGTCGACAAGGATATGCACATGTGCTACCGTCTCGAGAATGCGCCCGACCGCGACTACAATCTCACAAATGCTTGGTACTACGACTCATACGACTTCTGGACTTCCGACTGGGCTCTGCCGTCGGACGCGGAATACGCCTTTGAGCGCGCACCGCCGCGCCTGGGCAAGCCCACGGGTTGCGCCGTGATGGGCGGCATGGGCTTCCCGGAGTTCACGGTGTGGCTCTACGACCGCCGCGGACGCGAGCGCGCCCGGTGCCGCAGGCAGTACACGGCGGAGTTCATCGAAAGCACGTTCACCGACTGCAATTTCATCGGGCGTCCAACGCGCTGCCGCACCGTGCTGTCGCTGCCGCAAGGCGAGTTTCAGACGAATCCCGACGAGGTGACCATCGACCGCTGTTTCTCATACATGCTGGACGGCGGACAGCTATATGCGGAGGAAATCCGGGTGGACGGCGGAAAATGGGAGCGTGCCTACCACGACTATGACGCCGCCGGCAGACTTGTGAGACGGAGCGGCGGCAGCGACGGTGCGACCGGCTACACGCTCGATGCGGAGGGGCGCGTCACTGCCATCGCCAACAACAGCTACAGCGAGTCGCTCTCCTTCGCCGCCAATGGCTTGGTGGCGGAAAAAACCACAAGCGTTGCCTACGGCGGAGAGAAGTTCGTCCAGCGCATGGAGTACGACTACGGCGACCGACGCTTCCTGACGGCGGCGATATGCGGGGAGAGCAACCTGTCGCCGTTCACGGAGCTTTTCTCCGAGACGTTCGACTACGACCTCAACGGCAATGTCACGATGATAAACCGCGGATACCCGGCGGTGCAGGAGGCTGCAATCGAATACGAGGGCAACCGCGTGAGCCGCATCGTCGACTCATCGTCGCCAGCGATGGCGGTATATGCGCCGCGGTTTGCAGAGGGTGAATACGACCGTCCGATTGCCTACGACCAGTGCGGGCGCATAACCGCCGACCGCACACGCCACATCGCCTCGATTCTCTACAACGACCGCCACCTGCCGATACGCTTCACGATGGACAACGGCAACACACTGAGCCTTAGCTACAACGCCGACGGCGTGAAGGAGCGCGAGACGGAGACAAGCTATTACGTCACGACCGTGACTCGCGTTGAGAACGGCGACACGGTGGTGCGCGAGCAGAAGCGGGCGCGATCCACCCTCCGCGAATACTACGGCGACGTGCTGCGCATCGGCGGCAGGACTCGCCGTCTGGAGTGGAGCGGCGGATTCTTCTCCAAGGACGACAACGGACGCTGGCACAGCCACCGCTACGTGCGTAACTCGCTTGGCAGCATCGTGGCTGCAACCGACAGCGCCGGCACGGTGGAGCAGGCTGTTTGCTACTACGCCTCCGGGCTGCCCGTCTACAAGGCGCCCAACAGCATCCCAGCCACGCGGCGCATGCACGTGGGCAAGGAATTCGAGCAGTTCGAGAGCATCGACTGGTATGACAACGAAGCCCGATTCTACGACCCTCTGCTCGTGCGCTTCACCACGCCCGACCCGCTCGCTCTCTCCTATCCATCCCTCTCCCCCTACGCCTACTGCGCAAACAACCCGGTATGCAACGTGGATTTGGATGGGCAGAATGATTTTGAAATATTTCCTAATGGGAAACTGCAATTTTTGAATTCAACTGCAGATAAATATGACAGAATATATGGTACAAATCAAATAGACGGCAAAGGGACTCGCTCAAGTATTGTTGTGAGCAAAGATTTTTTAAAAACACAATCAAATTTGATTGTCCAAGGAGAGAATGTCTCGTTGTTTTACTCCAATGCCACAGAAGCGACAACTTTTTTTGAGTTCGTCGCAAAAAATACGAATGTGGAATGGTCAAATGTGTTGTACGAGCAAAATGGAATTCAGAGAGGAGTTGTTGGCACTTCGTATATCGAAGATAAAAACATTACTCTCGATTATTGCACAAAAGAACTATTGGACAATGGACAGAATGTCTACATTGCAAACCATAGCCACCCTGGCGCTGACGCGACATCAATCATATCCGATGGAGATGATATAGTTCTTAAAAAATATCTCCAATTGTTTCCTTCTTTCTCTATGAACATTTTCATAAAGCGTGGAGACAAAATAGATTATGTTCCAATAGCTATCGATAGAGTTGGAGTCCTTGACGAGATTACAGTAACCGCACCTTTAAAAAAACAATAATATGAAATCATTACTATTTATAATCGTATTGCTTTTATCTTCGCTATCCGTGTTTGGACAATTGGGACGAAACGCGCTGCCCGGAGGTTTGGAATCGTATACTGTATATGAAACGAATTCTCCATCTTTTCAGAAGATTTTGGAGTTTGTATCCGTACAAGAACCCGAAATAATAAAATGGTGGATTTACAAAGACGGTTTTTCTGTCGACAAGGTGATAAAAAGATGGAATTTTGAACGGAAGATGTTTAAGGATTATGCCATTGAGATAATGAGAGTCGATTCCGTTTTATTGTTGCAGATAAGCGAATACTCAGGCTATGGTGAATTGGATCGATCCAGATATGACATGGAGCCTCTGATTGTTCTGGAGCAGAATGGAGCCCATTTCTTTTTCACTCCCACTGGATTTAATTCGAATAACGAACAAAAAATGAGAGTGTGCATAAATGAGTTCATAAAAGAGTTCTTGATTCCCACACAGAGAACCTATGGCCGCTTTAAAATAGCGGACAGATGTAACTACTGGTTATTTCATTTTGAAGTACGTCATCCTGTTATCTTCAAGTTTATCAAACCTGCTTGGATTTGTGAATTGAATGACAACAATGAATGGCAAATAACATACAGAACCGTAACGTGGGATGAAGTTGGAGGAGACGACGGTCCTGTCAGATTTATTAATATTGCTCCGTCGAAAGTCAGAATCAGGGCCATATACAAAGACAATGAGCATTTGTACCTGAAAAAATACCGACATTTGAGAGGATTCTAATCTGAGCAGATCTTATACGAAGCAACTTCATAAAAGAGTCTTGGCTTAAAGGTCACTATCGACTCAATGTCCATTTTTAAGCCAAACCGTATTTGCCTGATGGAAGACAGCTTGATTTTCATTCATTTAAAATCTAAAACAAAATAGAAGTTACAATGGAACGAGCAATCCTATTATTTGTCATCCTTTTCAGCGATTCGGTATTGAAGAAATGACACTTCTATAAAAAATCGAAGAAGTTTGCATAGTTACAGAATTTGCTATTGCATTTATAGTTTTTTTTCGTTTACTTTGCTATCAACAAACCTATTACCATCGAGATGAAGCATTTTGTCGGCATACCACTGTTTCTGCTTGCCCTGCCTATGGTTGCGGCGGAGGCGCCATGCCCAAAAATTGAAGGACGGACGGACTCTTTCCTTGGGAAATACA
>ULUK01066949.1_pt1 | contig 13105 bp, 14 predicted proteins | sample 1958451 | NCBI WGS metagenome assembly ULUK01 (sample SAMEA4835758, study PRJEB28245) | human gut metagenome | biome: gut microbiome; material: fecal sample | place: Denmark | collected 2008
GCAGGGGCTTTCTTCTTGCTGCCCCTGCCTTTTTGCCCCAATCGCTTTATTTTCAGCGAATTTAAGATATATTTCCATTAAATCCCCGTTCTTAACAAGGATTTTAACCCATTCGCTTTATTATGGTAATAGAATGCAGCATGTCTGTCCCGCCAGTGCCGCCCTCTTCCGCTGCGGCCGTGGAGACAGTAAAAATAAACAGTCCTTGCGGCAGAAACGCCGCAGAAGAACGACGACAAAGATCAAGGAGGAACGAACATGCACACGAAGAAACTAATGACATTGCTGTTGGCAGTCGTGATGGTGCTCTCTCTGGCCGCCTGCGGCGCAAAGGGCGGCGATCACATGGACGGCATGGACAACGAGCCGAAGAACGCCGAGGAGGCGACCGCCATGCACAAGGAGCTGACAGCACAGGAGGCTGCTATTCTGGCAGAGAACACAGCACTTTGGGAAAAGGTCTTTATGGCAGCGGACAAGGGTAAGATCATGATGGAGGACGGCAAAAACTACGGCGACTTCCTGTTGGAAACCATCAACGCCGCCAAGGATCAGTTTTCGGCAGACGAGCTGAAGCTGCTTCAGAGTGAGGCGGAGAAGATCCGCGACATCGGAAACAAGCTGGCCGCACTGGAGGAAAAGTATCCCGAGATCATGCAAAAATCTCTGGACAGCGATATGAATATGCCGGCGGACAAGGATATGGACACGATGCCCGACGGCGGCAGCAAGGATAATAAAACCGACGGCGGCAACACAGGCAACAAAACCGATAGCGGCAGCACGGGCAACACCCCCGACAATGGCAGTATGGGCAACAAGACCGATAGTGGCAGCACGGGTAAGACGACGGATGACAGCAGCCTGCCGAAGTTCCCTGCCTTTGAGGGCAAGGATCTGGACGGGAATACGGTAAAGAGCAGCGATCTGTTCTCCGGCAAAGCCGTCACCGTGGTGAATTTCTGGTTCACCACCTGCGGTCCCTGTGTGGGCGAGTTGGGCGATCTGGACGCGCTGAACAAGGAGCTTTCCGGCAAGGGCGGTGCGCTGATCGGCATCAACGCCTTTACGCTGGACGGCAACGAGGCGGCTATCTCTGACGCCAAGGATGTGCTGACCCAGAGCGGTGCCACCTATCAGAACGTGTACTTCGATTCCGGCAGCGAGGCGGGCAAGTTCGTGGAGAGCATCTACGCCTATCCCACCACTTACGTGGTCAACCGCAGCGGCCGCATCGTGGGTGATCCCATTGTGGGGGCTATCACCAGCAAGGCGCAGGCCGATGCACTGCAAGCCCAGATCGACAAGGCACTGGCTGCCGATATGGGCTGATCCAATATCTTCAAAGGGAGGCTATTATGAAGAAAAAGAACTGTAAGCTGACGAGCATTCTGCGCGTCATTGCCCTGCCCCTGGTGGGCAGTGCCGGAGGGTGGCTGTACTACCGCTATGTGGGCTGCGCCACAGGCACCTGCGCCGTTACGTCCAGCCCGTGGCTCTCCACCGGCTTCGGCTGCGTCCTTGGGTCTCTGCTATATACCGTCCTGCGGCCCGGCCGCGGCAAGAGACAGGACGGCGACAGGGCGGAGTGACCCTTGCTCCCCCTGAAAGGAGGAAACGCCATGTATCGAAGCGTATTGGCTCTTCTTTTCGCCTCGGTACTGCTGCTCAGCGGCTGTGCCGCAGAACGGCAGCGTGTACCGCGGGAAAAGGACACGCAGGGAACGGACATGGCCGGACAGTCCCCGGATATGTCCGGTGAGGAGGGTATGTATATGGACACCACGGAAAATGTCATCTATCTGGCAGGTGGCTGCTTCTGGGGCATGGAGCAGCTCATGCAATCCATCCCCGGCGTCATCGACGCCCAAAGCGGCTACGCCAACGGCACCTGCGAGGCGGACGCCACCTACCAGACCGTCTGCAAGGGCGACACCGGCTTCCGGGAGACCGTCCGGGTGGAGTATGACCCCGAGCAGGTGAGTCTCGACGCGCTGCTGCTGGCTTACTTCTATGTGATCGACCCCACGGTGCAGAACCGACAGGGTAACGACCGGGGCAGCCAGTATCAGACCGGCGTGTACTACACCAACGACAAGGCCAGGGAAACGGTGGAGCGCATCGCGGACATCGAGCGGGGCCGCAGCGAGAAATTCTTTGTGGAGATCGGTCCGCTGAGGAATTACTATCCCGCCGAGGAATATCACCAAAACTACCTGGAAAAGAACCCCAACGGCTATTGCCACATCCCCCGGGCGGAGATGGAGCTGTTCTCCAGGCTTCGCATCGATCCGGGCGACTACCGGAAGCCCGCGGCGGAGACCATCCGGGACACGCTGACGGCGGAGCAGTACCGCGTCACACAGGAGAGCGGCACGGAGCGCGCCTTTACCGGCGAGCTCTGGGACAAGTTTGAAAAGGGCATCTATGTGGACATCGTCACCGGCGAGCCGCTGTTCTCCTCCACGGATAAGTTTGAAAGCGGCTGCGGCTGGCCTGCCTTCACAAAGCCCATCGAGAGTCCTGCTGTGGTGGAACGGGAGGACTTGAGCCACGGCATGCGCCGTACAGAGGTGCGCAGCCGCGCCGGCGACTCCCATCTGGGTCATGTGTTCACTGGCGATCCGGAGTCGCCCAACGGTGTGCGCTACTGCATCAACAGCGCCGCCCTCCGCTTCGTGCCTTACGAGAAAATGGAGGCCGAGGGCTACGGATACCTTCTGAATTTGTTTGAGGGGTAGGCCGGGCACGGATATGTTGACGCAGCAGAAAAGAAAGCCCCTGCTCGACTGAGCAGGCCACACAAGCCGATTGACCCTCCGCATGCTTCAGTACATACGGAGGGTCAGCTGCTGTTCGTAATGAAAGCCTTTTGCTCTGAAGGTGCTTTTGGGGTTTGATACGCAGGAAGCGGCTCAATTAGTTTCCTGCTTTCGTTCCGCGGATATATTCCTGCTGTGCTGTCATTTTCGCAGCTGCAAGCGCCATCAGCTGCCGCTCACCCTCGATCTCGCTGGGATAGGGATAGGATTTTGCGCATTGGCGAAACTGCGCCATGAGCTTCTCAGCCTTCTTCGGGTTTTGCTCAGCCAGCAGTGCATACACATATTCCGTGCGCAGCACCGACGGGTATTTTTTCATAGCCTTCATGACCCTCAGCTGATCCCTTGTCCGCATTTCGTCCAGGATCTCCTTTCGGTTTTCCGAGATCATTTCCACATACATCTGGTCGCATACCATCAGATTGCGATATAAGCCAATGATCCCATTTTTCTGAGAGAGAAGCCGTTTCATCAGCGTGTCTGCTTCATCAAACCGCTGCTGATCCATCAACCGGTTGCATGCCAGCACGCCGGTCGTGGCTATGATCCCGTTTTTCATCGACTCGTTAGAGGGGACTTTGAACCACTCATCGGGCATATCCTTTAAGCGAAGTCCCTTTGCGATTTGTTCATTTACCTTCATCTGGATCCAGAACGCCCGGGTTGCCTCTTCACTGCGGGAAAGCTCCAGCGCGTTCCTTCCATCATTGTTTACCGGCCCCATTTTGATGGGCAGACCGTTTATCAGGGCGAAGGCCAGCCCGATAACCGCAAAGATCATCAGGATCGTCCAGCCCAGCGAACGGGCGGAGCAGAGGAAAGACAGGCCCACACAAAGCACGGCTGTGGCCAGGTTTATGATCACACCGCCAAAGTTATACAGCATTACCGGCATTTTCCCATCCTTCAAATCGGGTGGTATCATCAAGCATTGGCCGCCGGTTCCGGCGATATGCAGCTTCCTGCATTGTATGCGGCCGTCGAGCTTTACCCACATCAGATTTGCAATTCGAAAGGAGCTGAAGCGGTAGCCGGTCATCAGGCCAAAGATCAAATGCCCTGCCTCATGGATAATGAGCTGAATCAGTATGGCGGCGTATGTGCCGATAAGCATCAGTGCAAGGGGTATAATCTCCGAAAAAAGCCCTTTTTCAGACTGACCCGCCGTATCCATATACATGAGATCGAATATGCCGCAGGCAGCACCAAGCAGCATGTAAAACACGATACCGATCCATTGTCCCTTGTTCTGTGCCGTTTTCTCTTTCTTCTTTTTTGTCATGAGACCTCCATTATTGGTTCTTCTGCATCTCCAATCATACCGGAATTATGAAAACAAATTGACAGCTGCTGTTCATAAGACAAATCTAAGCTTGTCCATTGACCAACTATTTTTAAGTTTAGCATATCTTTTTGCGTTTTTCTACCGCTTTTTCACCTGGCATTTGCCGCTGCCTTTTCGCCGCCGAAAACGGAGAGCGGATCATTCCGCTCTGCCGCAGCCCATTTCAGCGGAGCGGGCGCTATCCGCGCTGACGGCTGATTTGCGACGAATTTGCATATTGACATCGGGGCGGCATCATGTTATGCTGAATTGCAAATGAATTGCAAATTGGAGGCGTGGTGACTTGTCCAGTTACAGCACGCGGCAGAGGAAGGCTCTGCTTGCCTATTTGAGCCGGCACCCGGATGAGCTGCTGTCCGCACGGCAAATTGCGGACGCGCTGGCGGATGAAAAAATCAGCCTCAGCGCCGTGTATCGAAACCTTGCACAGTTAGAGGCGGAAGAAAAAGTGCGGCGCAGCAGCAAGAGCGGCACGCGGGAGGTCTACTATCAGTACCTTGACGCCGAGAACTGCAAGGGTGCGCTGCACATGAGCTGTGTAAAATGCGGCAGGACCTTTCACATGGCAAGCGGCAACGCCGTCCTGTTTGCAAAGCACCTGGCGCAGAGCGAGCAATTCACGCTGGACGCCGCCGACACGGTTCTCTATGGCACCTGCGCGGATTGCCGGGAAGAATAATACTTGGAAGGAGGACAGGCTATGACAAAGAAGCTTCGCTTGATCACAGGCTTGCTGGCAGCCGTGCTGGCGGCTGTCATGCTGTCCTCCGCTGTCTATATTGCGGTCGAAGCCAACCATACCTGCTCCGGCGAGGACTGCGCCATCTGCCACCAGCTGCAGGTCTGTGAAAATCTGCTCAAGAGCATTGGGCTTGCCGGTGCTGCCGCGGTTTTCGCCGCGGCGGTCAGGTATGCCCCGTGCAGCGTCATTCCCTCCTGCGCGGAGCTTGTCCGCACGCTTACTCTGGTTTCACTCAAGGTCAAGCTTTCAGATTAAATAAGAACTATTTACGAGGGTGTGGGGTCTATCCGTTTTCGGATAGGCTTTCACGGCGTTGCCGTCACCCTTGTATTTTTGCGCCCATTTTTACGTTCTTATCATAATCTGGAGGTACATATAGCCTATGAAAAAGATAACTGCGCTGCTGCTTGCGCTAATGATGCTGGCCGGCGTCCTTGCCGGCTGCGGAAAGCCGCAGGATACCGGAAAAGCTGGCAAATTGAAGGTCGTCACGACCATTTTCCCCGAATACGATTGGGTCAGGGCGATCCTGGGCGACAAGGCGGAGAACGCCGAGGTCACCATGCTGCTGGATAACGGCGTTGACCTGCACAGCTACCAGCCCACCGCCGATGATATTGTCAAGATCTCCGACTGCGACCTGTTCGTCTATGTGGGCGGCGAGTCCGATGGCTGGGTGGAAAACGCTCTGAAAAACGCCGCCAACAGGAATATGAAGGTCATCAATCTGCTGGGGGTGCTGGGTGATTCCGTGAAAACGGAGGAGACCGTTGAGGGTATGCAGGAGGACGGTCACGACCACGGTCACAGCCACGATGAACAGCTCACGGAGGATGACATCAAGGATCGCACCCTTTCGGATTTCGCCGGTGCGTGGAAGTCCCTGCACCCCTATCTGCTGAACGGCGACCTGGACAAATTCTGCCAACACAGGGCGGAGGAGGACGAGGACACCTCGACCACAAAGGACACCTATTGGAAAAAGTATAAGGCTTCGTGGCAGTGTGACGCCGAGAAGATCTCTATCAACGGGAACACGATCACCTTCACTTATGGAGACGGAAAAACCGTTTCCGCTGAATACACCTATGCCGGTTATCAGCCGAAGCGGAATGATGAGGGCACGATCCGCAGCGTCCGCTATCAGTTCGAAACCACCAGTGCCGATGCGCCCAAATATGTGCAGTTCAACGACCACGGCCACGAGCCGGGCGAGGCGGAGCATTTCCATATCTACTTCGGCAACGACGGCTTCGATGCGCTGATGAGCGCCAAGACCAATCCGTTTTTTGTGAAGGACGCGCTTTCCGCAGAGGATATCCTTGACGAGCTGATGGGGCATGACCATGGGGAGGAAAAGGACGAGCACGTCTGGCTGTCCCTGAAGAACGCCCAGACACTCTGCGTGACGCTTGCGGATGCGCTGTGTGCCATCGACCCGGACAACAAGAACACCTATATCGCCAACGCCGCGGCGTATAGGGACAAGCTGGCTGCTCTTGACGCAGACTATAAGGCGGCTGTGGACGGTGCGGCCCATAAGACCGTTTTGTTTGGCGACCGTTTCCCGTTCCGCTATCTGGTGGACGATTACGGTCTGCGCTACTACGCCGCCTTTGCGGGCTGCTCCGCCGAGACCGAGGCCAGCTTTGAAACCGTTTCGTTCCTTGCAAAGAAGGTGGATGAGCTGGGACTTCCCTGCGTGCTGACCATCGAGGGCGCACAGCATAGGATCGCGGAAACCATCGTTCAGAACACCGCCGGGAAGAATCAGAAGGTGCTGACCATGGATTCCATGCAGTCCACCACCTCCAAGGACGTGGCAAACGGCGCCACCTACCTTTCCGTTATGGAGAAGAATCTCTCCGTGCTGAAGGAAGCGTTAGGGTAAGGAGGTAGGTCTATGGCTCAGCTCACTTGTCAAAATCTCTGTGCCGGCTACGATGGACGACCCGTTCTCCAAGACCTCAGCTTTGAGCTCCTGGCAGGCGACTATCTCTGCATCGTAGGGGAAAACGGCTCCGGCAAGAGTACCCTTATGAAAACGATCCTCGGCTTGCAGACACCCATCAGCGGCAGAATTTTGACGGGCGATGGGCTGAGGAAAAACGAGATCGGCTATCTGCCGCAGCAGACAGTGGTACAAAAGGACTTCCCGGCATCCGTGAGAGAGATCGTTCTCTCCGGGTGCCTGGGACGCTGCGGCAGCCGTCCATTTTATAACAAAGAAGAAAAGAAACTTGCGGCGGAGGCTATGGAGAAAATGCAGATTACACAGCTTGCAAGGCGGTGCTATCGGGAGCTGTCCGGCGGGCAGCAGCAGCGGGTGCTGCTTGCCCGCGCACTGTGCGCCACGCAAAAAATGCTGCTTCTTGATGAGCCTGTTTCCGGGCTTGACCCCAAGGTGACGGCGGAAATGTATACGCTCATCGAAAAGCTCAACCGTGAGGACGGCATCACTGTGATCATGATCTCTCACGATATTACTGCCGCAGTTAAATACGCCAGCCATATTCTGCATATTGGCGACACGGTTTTCTTTGGGACAAGGGCGGACTATCTCCAAAGCCCGCAAGGGCGGCTGTTTGACGCGAAGAAAGGCGGTGACATCCAATGACCGCTATCTTGGAAAAGCTGGCTCTCTATTGGGCATATCCCTTTGTCCGCTATGCGCTCATTGTCGGTGTGCTGATCGCGCTTTGCTCCTCCCTGCTGGGCGTAACGCTGGTGCTGAAGCGGTTTTCCTTCATCGGTGACGGTCTGTCCCATGTGGCGTTCGGCGCAATGGCGATTGCCGCCGTGCTGCAGATCACCAACAAAATGCCCCTTGTCATGGTCGTTACCATCCTCAGTGCCGTGCTGCTCCTGCGCACCGGGCAGAATACGAAGATCAAGGGCGACGCCGCCATCGCCATGATCTCTGTCGGTTCTTTGGCAATCGGATACCTATTGATGAACATTTTCTCCACCTCGTCCAACCTCTCCGGCGATGTGTGCAGCACGCTGTTCGGCTCCACCTCCATCCTGACGCTGTCCCCCGTAGAGGTATGGCTGTGCGTGGGAATGTCGGTGCTGGTCGTGGCGGTGTTCATCCTGTTTTACAATAAGATCTTCGCCGTGACCTTTGACGAGAGCTTTGCAAGGGCGGCCGGCACGAAGGCGGGGCTTTACAACCTGCTGATCGCCATCGTCGTTGCGGTCATCATCGTGCTGGCGATGAACCTTGTGGGTTCCCTGCTGATCTCCGCACTGGTGATCTTCCCGGCACTGTCCGCCATGCGGATGTTCAAGAGCTTTCGCAGCGTGACCATCTGCGCGGCAGTCCTTTCGGTTTTCTGTGCGCTGCTCGGTATTCTGGCGTCCATTCTCGCCGGTACGCCGGTAGGCTCCACCATCGTCGCCGTTCAGATCGGCGCTTTCGGTCTGTCGTGGCTGGCAGGCACGGTATTGGGAGGTGTTCGCAGATGAAAAAACTATTTTGCGTGCTGTTGGCAGCCCTGCTGCTCTGCACTCTCGCCGCCTGCGGCCATGAGGACACCGCACAAAAGCCCGCTGCGGAGGATGCAGAAGGCACCGCCGTGGTCGACATTGACCTGACCGCACTCAGCGGCATCATGGTCTATTCCGAGGTCAACAGCATGATCTCCTTCCCGGATAACTACATTGGAAAAACCGTCAAAATGCAGGGGCAGTTCACCATATACCAGGCCACCGACGAAAACGGTACTTTTATCCCGGACAAAATGTTCTTCGCCTGCATGATTGCCGATGCCACCGCCTGCTGCGCACAGGGGCTGGAGTTTGCCCTCGCCGGAAAGCCTGTCTATCCCGACGATTATCCGGAGCTGGGGGCAGAGATCACCGTGGTGGGTACGTTTGAATGGTACGAGGAGGATGGTTGCCGGTATTACCGGCTGGGCAACGCATCGTTTGTAAACTGAGGCAGCGTGGGTCGTATCAACCGGAAATTCCGTGACGCGTTTCGAGTACGATATAAGCAGCAGTCCCCCGGACAACGAAACGTCCGGGGGGCTGCTGCTTATCGTTAGATATCCATTGTCAAGAGGTATGCGGCGTCTGTCGCCCTATCATATACGCATAGGGAAACATTTGTGTATGCGCTCGTTCCTGGGTTTCGATCTACCATTTTCCAGTAGCCGTCCGCGATCAAGGGCAGCTCCACATAGGCGGAAAGGCTCTCCAGAAAGTTCTCAGCCGCTTCGGGGATGAGAAAGCGTTCCCATTGCAGGAACGCCTGACGCACGTCCTCCCCAATGGTCAGCTTATATAGTGCTATTCCCTCATAAGGAAACCCTTCGTAGTTATTGAAGAGTTCCTCAAGCACACAGTCTTTCTTATCAATATGCAAGCCAAAATCCCGCATAAGCTGCGCCTTGGGATCACCAAGGCGATTTGACCCGCACGACACCAGAAGAATTCCGATACACACGAGGGCCATAACGCATATCAGCTTTTTCATGATTTACTCCTTATGTAAGTGTGTCATTTGGACAGCGGCATTGGCGCATAATTCAACGCCATGATGGCAAAAACCAAAGCCACAAACACGAGCAGAGCAACAGCGATGATTTTCAGCACGCGCCGCGTCCGATGGTTTCTGATGGCAAGCTGTGTATTGATGCGGGACAGCTCCTTCGCCAACTGGTTCGGTTCCTCTTTGTCTTCCGCCTGGGTGTCCAAAAGCTCGCTTACAGTCGTTTCAAGAATGACAGCCAGCTTTATCAGCTGCTCAGCATCGGGAACCGACTGACCTTTCTCCCATTTTGAAATGGTCTGCCGGACGACATGGAGACGTGATGCCAATTCCTCCTGCGAAAGACCTCGCTCCCTGCGTTTCAGTCGAAGGTTTTCTTGAAACATGGAGATCCCTCCTTCCCTAAAAGATTGCACACAAAGTATAGCAGCAACAACACCGTCGTGGCAAGCAACGCAAAGTAACATTCGTGCATTTGCCCCGCGTTGGCTCAATGGCAAAAGGTGTTCACTGTACCTCGCTGGGCTTTGTACCGACCTCCACAACGTTATCGCAGCAGCTCTCGATCAGTTCCCTGTCGTGGGTGATCACGAGAATGGTTCTGCCGTTCCGCGCTTCGCTTCTCAGCCTTTCCGCGATCAGGCGCATATTCCTCCCATCAAGTCCGCTGGTGGGCTCGTCAAGGATCAATATCCTGCGGCCGGAAAAGATGGCGCAGGCAATGGCAAGCCGCTGCTTCTGTCCACCGGACAGGGCGGACGGGTGCGCGTCCCTGTACTCGTAAAGGCCAAGTTCGTTGAGCAGATTCCTTGCATGGCTTTTGTTTTCTTCTGTCAATTCGGTATTCAGCAGCAGCTCCTCCGCCACGCTTGCCGTAAAAAACTGCGTTGACGTGTCATTACCACAGTAATAGATTTCCCTGCGCCGGACTGCCGCTCTTGCTTTTTTTCCATCTATCAGGATATGTCCCCTTGTCTGCCTTGCCAGCCCGCAGAGGATCTGCGCAAGGGTGGTTTTCCCCGCGCCGTTTTGCCCCGTTATGGCGGTCACGCCGCCCTTTGGAACGGACAGCGAAATATCCTCAAAAATAACTTCTTTGCGTATTCTTTTCGAGAGCCCTGCTGTCTTCAAGACGGCAGGGCTTTCGTCCAATACGGAGGGAGCGGGAAGGCTCTTTCCCTCGTACGGAGAGCGCAGGCCCATACCTAAGATGTCCGCTTCCGGCAGAAGGAGCAAATCCTCCGGTGTATACTCGGCCGCTATTCTACCATCCCGCAGATATAAAAACCGGTCTGCGATCCCCATCAGCCAGTCGATCCGATGCTCCGCGAGGAGCAGGGTAAAGCCCTGCGCCTTGAGCTGCCGAAGTGTCTGTGCAAGCTGCCGCGTCCCGGCGGCATCGAGGTTGGCCGTCGGCTCGTCGCACACAAAAACCTTTGGCTTCATGGCATATACGGACGCAATGGCCGCCCGCTGCTTTTCTCCGCTTGAGAGGACGTCAACTGCCCTGTCTTTCAAATGAGACAGATGCAATGCCTCTATGGCGGCGTCCGTCCTCTCCCGTATCTCCCGGGCGGACAGGCCGTAATTCTCGCAGGGAAAGGCGACCTCTCCGGCAAGCTCGGAGGAAAAGAACTGGCTTTTGGGGTCCTGAAAAACGCTTCCCACTAAACGCCCGATCTCCCATGTGGAAAGCCTTGATATGTCCTTGCCGTCTATCCTCACGCTCCCGCTGAAAACTCCGGGATAGTAGGACGGCGCAAGCCCGTTGACAAGCCTTGTCACGGTGGTCTTGCCGCAGCCGGAAAGCCCCGTCAGCACGACGCATTCGCCGCTTTTTACCGAAAGGGAAATGTCCTGTACGCCTCTGTATGAGTTTTCGTATTGAAAGGAAGCGCGTGTAAGCTCGATCATGCCATGCTCCTTTCCAATACCAAATAGGAAGCCGTGACTATCGCACATGCGGCTGCCGCGATGTGATCCCGCGTCCCGGTTCCTTTCTCATAATAGCTGCCGCGCACGCCCGGACGCTCCGCGCCCCTTGCAACGGCGGAAACGGAAAGCTGATCGGCAAGCTGCAACACCCGTAGAAGAAACGGAACCAGCACATACTCCATGCTCTGCACGGGATGCGCGATCAGCTGCCCCGCCGCGGTCAGCCCCCGGTTTTTCATCGACCTGCCTACGCCTTTCAGCTCCGTCCGCATGGTGGGGAAGAAGCGAAAGACCACAAGAAGCCCGAGAATGAACGGGGTGGGCATACGGAGGCGGGATAAGAACGCGGAGAGCATTCCCGGCGGCGTGGTGATCAGATCCCATGACACCAGAAAGATCGGTGACAGATTCCAGAACATCAGAACATAAAACTCCGAAAAGACCGGCATGTGCAGCCCGTGGAAGCGGATGCCATACAGCAGCAGCGCCAGCAGCAGATAAAAGCAGCCATAGGACACGGCGAGGCGGAAGCTCCGCTGCAGGACGAGATAAAGAAGCGCGCCGCCGGTCAGGATGCAGGTAAGCAGCACATTCCCGCCGATGGTTACTCCGGCAAAGACGCACAGCAGCGCCCACAGCTTGACCGGCACCGCGAAGGATGCGTCCGCCCTCATAGAACGCCGGCCTTCTGAAAATGCCTGCGGATCAGCCGACTGCCCACCATGCAGCCTAAAAAGCCCATCAGCGTCGTAAACAGCAGAATAAAGGCCAGCCAGCCGGGAGAGGTGTAGTAACGCACATAGGAATCGATGTAGCTCTGCTCCATACCGCTTGCCAGCGCAAAATCGTAGTAGGTGTCCCAGAAGAACCAGATGGGCAGCAGATTGACCCCGTTGTACAGCAGGCTCGCCGCCGTCCAGGCGGCGGTCAGCTGTTTCGGCTTTTGGTAGGAGCCTTCCTTCCAGAGAATCGCCTCGCAGAGGATTCCCACGAGAACATAATAAGGAAGCAAAAACCAGTTGCCCATCAGCAGGAAAATCACGCCGAGGATCGTCATATAGATCAGCGTCACAAAACGCTTGCCGATCCGGCTGACCATGAGCATATAGACCGGCGCGCAGAGGAACATGGTGATCCCCACCGACAGCACCATGCTGACAAAGTCGTTGGCCATGCAGACCATATTGACGACGAGCTGGATCACGATCAGCACCGCCGAAAGCAGCACCGTGGTGATCACATCCCTGACAGACCATTTATTTGTTTCTTTCATAAACTCCTCCTTGTTTTCGACACTTCGTTTTCCAGTATTGCATTCGGAATCCTGTTTATCCCGCAACTTTCTACGCCGTCCACTCCATGCTCTCGCTCTGGAGCTGCGCCATGTGGCGGAACAGGCCGTTCTTTTTCAGCAGCTCTGCCGGAGAACCCATCTCAACCACGCGGCCGCCGGAGAGCAGGACGATCTGATCGGCGTTCATGACGGTACGCATGCGGTGCGCGATGATGAGCACCGTCTTATCCTTGATCAATCCGGACAGCGCCGCCTGCACCGCCGTTTCATTTTCCACGTCCAGCGAAGCCGTGGCCTCATCCAGCAAAATCACCGGCGCGTCCTTTAAGATGGCGCGGGCAATGGAGATGCGCTGCCGCTCACCGCCGGAGAGCCGGGAGCCGTTTTCCCCGATCAGGGTATGGTAGCCCTCCGGCAGCTTGGATACAAAGGCGTCGCACTGCGCCGCCTTCGCCGCCGCCAGCACCTCCTC
>ULUK01004632.1_pt1 | contig 12972 bp, 10 predicted proteins | sample 1958451 | NCBI WGS metagenome assembly ULUK01 (sample SAMEA4835758, study PRJEB28245) | human gut metagenome | biome: gut microbiome; material: fecal sample | place: Denmark | collected 2008
GAGGGGCAGGGGGGAAAGAATGGGCGGTATGGAGAGAGAGGAGGCGGTGGGGCGGGAGAGATGAGGAGCGGTGGGGGGAGCGCGCGGGCAATAAAAAGCCGCCTGTTCGTGAGAGCAGACGGCTTTGGTGTCGGCGGTGAAGCCGGCTTTGGTATGTCAGCGGGGCGGGTTTGCAACGAAAGAGTTTTTCTCTCCGGCGTGCGCCGCCCCGTTGATCTTAGACGTACTGGGACATATGTTCCAGCAGGCTCCGCTTTTCGTTAACGTTTTCCTGCGCTTTGTTCAAAAGCGTTTCGTAACGTTCCGGATTAGCCTTCTTGACTACCTGGAAGCGGGTTTCGCTCGACATATAGTCGCTCAAAGGCTTGCTCGGCGCTTTGGAATCAAGCATCAGCGGCGCCTTGCCTTCCTTGACGTTGTCCGGATTGTAACGGTACAGCGGCCATGAGCCGGTATCTACCGCTTCTTTCTGGTGGGTCAGACCGTCAATCAGGTTGAAGCCCTGAGCGATACAGTGCGAGTAAGCAATGATGATGGACGGGCCGTCAAAAGCTTCGGCTTCGTTCATCGCCTTGATGACCTGCATGTCGTTCGCGCCCATGGAAACCTGAGCAACATAGACATTGCCGTAAGACATGGCAATCATTGCCAGATCTTTCTTCGGCAGAGCCTTACCCGCGGTAGCGAACTTCGCCGAAGCGCCCATCGGGGTTGCCTTGGACTGCTGGCCGCCGGTGTTGGAGTAAACGCCGGTATCCATTACCAAGATGTTGACGTTCTTGCCGGACGCAATCGCGTGGTCAAGACCGCCGAAGCCGATGTCATAAGCCCAGCCGTCGCCGCCCAAAATCCAGACGGATTTCTTAATCAGGTAATCGGCGAGGTTGTCGAGCTCTTTGGCTTCCTTGCTGTTCATGCCGGTCAGTCTGGCGCGCAGAGCCTTGACGTTTTCACGCTGGGCGTCGATTTCGGCGTCCGTCTTCTGCGGGTTGGACATAATCTTTTCGGCAATGTCGCCCAGTTCAGACTTCAGGCCTTCAAGCAAAGCTTTGGCGGTTGCGGTCTGCTGGTCAATCGAGAAGCGCATGCCGAGACCGAATTCGGCGTTGTCTTCAAACAGCGAGTTCGCCCAAGCCGGACCGTGGCCCTTTTCGTCCTTGGTGTATGGCGTGGTCGGCAGGTTGCCGGAGTAAATCGAAGAGCAGCCGGTCGCGTTGGCAACAACCATGCGGTCGCCAAACAGCTGGGTCAGCAATTTAACATACGGGGTTTCGCCGCAGCCCGCGCAGGCGCCGGAGAATTCAAACAGCGGCTGAATCATCTGTGTGGTCTTGGGCAGGTTCTTCGCAACGTCGGTACGCTTTACGTACGGCAGGGTTTCAAAGAACTTCCAGTTGGCAACTTCGGCTTCGATATGGTTTTCGATATGATCCATATTGATAGCTTTCTTTTCCGGATCGGCTTTGTTCTTTGCCGGGCAGGCCGAGGTACAAATACCGCAGCCGGTGCAGTCTTCGGCCGAAATCTGCAGAATGAACTTCTTGCCGGCGAACTCTTTGCCTTTGTAGTCGGCGCGCTTCAGGCTTGCCGGAGCATTGGCGAGTTCTTCGTCAGAAGCCACTTTCATACGGATAACGCCGTGCGGGCAGACGATAGAGCATTTGCCGCACTGGATACAGGTTTCCGGATCCCATACCGGGATTTCGGTCGCGATGCAGCGCTTTTCGTACTGGGTCGTGCCGGTCGGCCAGGTGCCGTCGACAACGTCGGCAAAAGCGGATACCGGCAGCTGTTCGCCGCGGCCGGCAATGATTTCGCCGGTTACTTTCTGAATGAATTCAGGAGCGTCGGCCGGTACCGGAAGAGCGGTGTGCAGCGTCGAGGTCGGTTCCGCCGGAATAACGACTTCGTGCATGTGCGCCAGAGAAGCGTCAACCGCGGCAAAGTTCTTCTGAACAATCGCGTCGCCCTTCTTGGAATAAGTCTTCTTAATCGCGTTCTTGATTTCCGCAATCGCCTGTTCGCGCGGCAGAATGTTGGAAATCGCGAAGAAGCACGCCTGCATGATGGTGTTGATGCGCTGGCCCATGCCGGTTTCGCGCGCAACTTCTACGGCGTTGATGGTGTAGAACTTCAGCTTCTTGTCGATAATCTGCTTCTGAACTTCATAAGTCAGGTGATTCCAGACTTCGTTTGCGTCATACGGCGCGTTCAACAGGAAGGTTGCGCCCGGTTTGGCGATGCCCAAGATGTCCACCTTGTTCATAAACTGGAACTGGTGGCAGGCAACGAAGTCAGCCTTGTTAATCAGGTAGGCGGACTTAATCGGGTTGTCGGAGAAGCGCAGGTGCGACGTCGTCATCGAGCCGGACTTGCGGCTGTCATAGACGAAGTAGCCCTGGCCGTACTTGCCGGCGTCTTCGGCGATAATCTTAATCGAGTTCTTGTTGGCGCCGACGGTACCGTCTGCACCCAGACCGAAGAAGACGGCGCGGACAACGTCCTTGCCCTCGGTGTCGATGCTGTCGTCATAAGCCAGAGATTTGTGGGTTACGTCATCGTTTACGCCGACGGAGAAACCGTTAACCGGGTTGGCGGATACGGCGTTGTCGAACACGGCCTTGACCATGCCCGGCGTGAACTCTTTGGAAGACAGACCGTAACGGCCGCCCAGAATCTTCGGCATGCTGATTTCGCCTGCCGCGGCAGCCTGCGCCAAAGTGGCGACAACGTCCAGATACAGCGGTTCGCCGGTTGCGCCGGACTCTTTGGTTCTGTCAAGTACGGAAACGACTTTCGCCGATTTCGGCAGAGCGGCAACAAATGCCTTGACCGGGAACGGACGATACAGATGTACTTTCAGAACGCCGAGCTTCTGACCCTGCGCGTTCAGGTAGTCAATCGTTTCCTGAACGGTTTCGGCGCCGGAGCCCATAATGACGATAACCTGTTCGGCATCAGCCGCGCCGTAGTATTCAACAATGTGATACTGGCGGCCGGAGATTTTGGCGAACTTGTCCATTTCTTCCTGAACGATGCCGGGAACGGCGTCATAATATTTGTTGGAAGCTTCGCGGCCCTGGAAGAAGACGTCCGGGTTCTGCGCCGTACCGCGGATGACCGGGGATTCCGGACGCAGCGCGTGTTTGGCGTTGAACTGGTAGTCTACGCCTTCGAGCATGGCGCGGAGGTCGTCGTCAGACAGCAGTTTGATTTTCTTGATTTCGTGCGAGGTGCGGAAACCGTCAAAGAAGTGCATGAACGGAACGCGCGAACGCAGCGTCGAAGTCTGCGCAATCGCGGCCATGTCGTGCGCTTCCTGCACCGAGTTGGAGCAGAGCATCGCAAAACCGGTCTGGCGGCAGCTCATAACGTCAGTGTGGTCGCCGAAAATCGACAACGCGTGGTACGCGAGCGAACGGGCGGCAACGTGCATGACGAACGGAGAAAGTTCGCCGGCGATTTTGTACATATTCGGAATCATCAGGAGCAAACCCTGAGAAGCCGTAAAGGTGGTGGTCAAAGAACCGGCCTGCAGGGAGCCGTGGCATGCGCCGGCGGCACCGGCTTCGGACTGCATTTCCTGCACGTCCGGAACCACGCCCCAGAGGTTCTTCTGTTTGGCCGCAGACCACGCATCCGCCCATTCGCCCATCGGAGAAGACGGGGTAATCGGGTAGATAACGCAGACTTCGTTCATGCGGTGGGCAACCGAAGCGGCCGCTTCGTTCCCGTCCATCATTTTCATTTTCACATCTGACATTTAAATATCCTTAAATTAGAGTTTAAGTTGTGTTGTCGGGCAGTTCGGCTTTGGCGGGGCTTTGCGGGGTGCGGCCGTCTTCCGCAGCATCCGTTATGGTGCGGCGAATTCCGGCTGCGGATAAACGCAGGCTTTCGTCCGCCGTGTTCCCTGCGGGAGCGGCAGAGCCGAAAACGCGGGCTTTTATCTGCCGGAGTCCTTTGCAGGGGCGGCAGGGCCGGGCGTTTTTACCACGACACAAAGCGCCGGAGTCATCCGCCGGCTGTCCGTTATTATCATTTTATCGCGGCTTTATTTAGCATAACGGCAGAAAAATGCAAGGATTTTTTCTGCCTTTTCCCCGATTTTCGGAAGGCGGGGATATGGGGCAGGACAGGCGCAGGGAGGCGGAAGGCGCAGGGAAAGTCGCCGGGGGAAAGAGATGAGCGCAGGGCGGGAGCGGGGAAAGGTGCTTGTGGGAGAGTGGGGCTATGTTGCGGCGTAGCGGCGGAATGGAGGGACGGTGTTGCGGCGAAACGTGCGGCACGGAGAGCCGGGCAGGTACAGAGGTGCGCAGGGGAAAAGCAATGAGCGAGCGGGAGAAAATGGCCAATTGCAGCGGCAGCATCCGTTTTGTTTATTATGCGAAGGCGTATGTCCATGCGCTGGATATTCAGTACCAGCCGTCTTTTGACGAAAAAGCGGAAGACTGGCGGGCGTTTCCCTATACGGAATGGGCGGTGCAGTCGTATTACAATTTCAGAAAATTCAACAGCGTTTTGAATTACGGCATCGGCTACCGAAAGGCTGTTGATATGTTGCAGGAGCATTATGCAGGCGTGTTCGGCGTCAGCTCCGGACGGGCGTTAAACGCGGCGCTGAATGTTCTCAATCCGCCGTCATCGGAGTACTTTAAGCGAATTGCGCCGGACAACGTGAACTATCTTCTGCTGACGGGGGCACCGTGGGCGGAGATAGAAAAGCGGCTTCCTGACGACGTTTCGCCGATGAAACTGCTGGATTTGAGCATCGCGTATCCCGAAAATCTGCGCCGGCTTATCGCTCTGGGGCAGCAGAGGCAGCAAACCAACGTCGACGAAACGAACGATTTCGGCAAGACGCCGCTGCAAACGGCGGCACAGTACGGCTATCTTGAAAGTGTCAGGATTTTGCTTGCCGCGGGTGCCGATATAAATCATCGGACGGATGATGGGAACTGCGTTCATGATACGGATGATGACTGCATTCGCAACGGGAAGCGCACCGCTTTGATGTATGCGCTGCAGGAAGGGCAGTATGAGGTGGCAAAGTATCTGCTGGACAATGGTGCCGATATATCGCTGCTTGATTCGCAGGCGAAAAGCGCCTTTGATTATCTTATCGGCAGAGCGCCGAAGCTCAGCACGCAAAATCGGATGACCATAGTCGGCGGCACGGCCTCTTCCCGGGACTTTGACGAAGAGGTTTCCCGCTTTACGCCGGAACAGGAGGAAGAGCTGAAAAAGCGGCTGTTTGTACAATCCCACCGACAGTTGGCCGATATGCTGGCGGGGGAATGGGAACCCGACTGGCAGGGAACGGGGGACGTATTTAAAGGCAAGATGACAATTCGGGTCAATGCCGATGCAGGAAAGCCGCTGCTGCAAATGGAGGACGAACGCGGGACAACGGCAGACTGCGTTCCTCTCGCAGCAAGCCGCGCAATTTTTAAATGCATGGTCAAGCCAGCAGAAAACGGAGATGTTCCGGTTGCGGACGGCGGTATTGCCGTTTATACCGCTTTTGAGGTACAGCATAATTTTATAAATGTGTTTACGGTTTACGGCGTCAGGGAGAAAGATACTGTTGATGCGGCCCGGGCGGAAAAGGATTTGGAAAACCGCTGCCTTGATGTCGGGAGTTTGTGCTGGCGCGGATTTACCGCACATTATGAACGGATAGAACGTCGGCAGTCCGCCGCGGGGGAGGCGTGAGAACGACTGCCAGAGGGACCGGACGAGAGGAAACGCAAGAGACGCCCGACGGCATTCGGGTGTTTTCTGTTGGCCGGGACATCTGGCTAAACATTCCAAGAAACCGGAATGACAATAGTTGTTCCGCGTATTGACGGTCGTCGTTTCAAATCCCGAGCCGGCCTTTCGGACATAACAAAGCCCCGCCGCAAGGGCAGGGCTTGTTAGTATTGGTCGAGGTTACTACTACAAAATCTGGAACACTATGTCTCCAAGGTATCAACCTCACTATAAAAAATAATCTACTCTTAAGGCTTGTAAATTACAAGCTTTTTTTATTAGATTTGTAAAAAAATATGATGTGTGCAACTTTCCACAACCTGTCAGGCACACCAAAAACATAAAATTTGGAATGTTTTTATAAAAATTTATTTGTTTGTTTTCAATGAGTTATAAAATAATTCATTTTTTTTGAAAATTTTTGGGACGAAAAATCGAGCTCGTGGATTTTTACCTATCGAAAGGAGGTCAGGATGACCAAAATCGAAGAATTAGTAAAAATCGTTTTGCCGGATTTTTTAGCCTATTTAAATAAGCTAGAAAGTGGCGAAATTGTTGAGAAAGAACTGGATATAAATGAAAATCCAAGCATTCATTGTGTTGTAAACAAATCGAAAGGAGTCGAAAATGCAAATAGCTTTAGAAATCGCTAGACTTGAAACACTCCCAATTGAGGAGCTACGAAAAATTTGGAAACAACACTTCAAAACAGAATGTAATGTTCAAAAAAAGGACTTTTACGTTTCTCGCATTGCTTACCGGATGCAAGAATTGGCATTTGGTGGACTAAGTGTTTCAACTAAGAAAATGATAGCCGAAATTGGTGTAAGCACTCCTAAAACAAAACTTCCACCATCAGGTACTCGAATTATTCGAGAATATAAAGGAGTTGAACACTCTGTAAAAATTATAGATGGGGCTTTCGAATACAACGGAAGAAAATTTAAAAGTCTTTCAAGCATAGCAAAACTAATAACAGGGTCAAAAATATCGGGTAATTATTTTTTTGGATTAGAGAAAAAGTAAGGAGCAACAATGGAACAGAATGTAATCAGGTGTGCAATCTATCCTCGCTTCAAAATCAGCAAGCAGATGAAACAGCTTCTAACCGTTTGGGATAAACAACATCCAGTTGATGAATGGGAATGCATAAGAGCAAAACGGATTGAAAAGATCCAAGGTAACGCCAATAATATAGTCAATAAACGCTGTCAAGAAGCAGGATATTAACGTGCAGTTTTAATTATTCCTGAGCCGAATTTGTTTTCAAGCTGATCGATAATTCGAGAAAGCTTGTCGTCTTCCGGTTCAAGGTTTTCAAATAAAGAGAATTGTTGCTTCTTTCCAAATGTCAATTTGGCCAGTGTTATTCCAGTAGCCCGATATACTGTTCCGGGACGATAGAGTTGATCTAAAAGCTGATGTGCTGCTTCCCGTAATGTTTTCTCTGAGTTCGTTGGCTTTTTAAGTTTTGTTTCGACTTGGTCAACATTAAAATCCTTTGTCCGGACCATAACAGCCAAGACCGAACAGTAGCCGTCCCATAAACGAAGTTTTTTGGATGCATTATGTATGTGGCCAGCTAAAGTGGAGTGTAGAAAATCCAAATCTGTTGAAAACTCTTCAAATGCACTCGTATTTTGAATTGACTGCGGTGGTTCGGGCTTCGAGTTAACAGGGGAAACTGTTTCGCCAAGAAGCTCGTGTTTAAGAGTGACACCGTTAACTCCAAATGCTTTTCTAAGCCAGCTATCAGATTTAGAAACGAATTCTCTTATTGTGTTAATGTCATTATATATCAAATGTTTTGCGTTTTCCTTGCCAACTCCACTTACTGAACTGACCAGTTCATCTCCAATTTTATCAAGAATGACAGCTTCCTCGGGACGAATAACATAAATTCCACCGCTTTTTTTTGCCTTATCACTAGCGAGTTTTGCCAAGGTTTTTGATGAACAAAGGCCAATTGAAACAGGAATTCCTGTGCGATTTAGAATTTCTTCACGCATTTTTGTGATGAATTCTGTGTAAGAAGTCTGGTGGAGTTTATTAAAACCTGTCACATCGGCAAAGGCTTCATCAACAGAAACTACCTCAACATCTGGAGTAAAGTCACGAATAGTGTTCATAACTTGATGAGATATTTCTTGGTATAAATCATGATGCGCTGGGATACAAATGGCTGTCGGATGCTCAACTTTTGTTTTGAAATAAGGCTCTCCCATCTTAACACCGAGGGCTTTTGCCTCTTTGGAACGGGACACAATGATACCTTTATCGCCACCTCCGGTCATGACACAAACAGGCTGTCCCTGTAATTCGGTTTTTTTAACCCTCTCGCAGGAGACGAAAAAGCAGTCACAATCTATCAAAGCAATAATCCGTTTCATAGAACAAGAGTAGAACAAGTAGATAAAAAAGTCAATTAGAATAAAGGAGTAAGCTAGTACTCAAAATATATATCTGCGAGGCTAAAAATATATACATCGTGACTATGTGTGCAAGTATAAGAAAATGAAAAACCCTTATAAAATAAGGCTTTTGAGAGGGTGTGCAAAATAGTATATTGATTTCTGATTTTTAACTAACCACTGCTTGACAGGTTGTGGAATTTTTACACCATACAATAATAATCAATAATTTCAAAACAACGACTTATACGGAAGTGAGCTGAAACAAAATGCACACATCGGCAAGGTATATATATTTGGGCAAAAGTATATATATAAAAGGGATAACCTTGAAACACTCGTGGTCCTTTGCACCAAAACGATTTCCAAGACCTGGCTGTCCTAGAGCTTTGCAGGGGAATTGGATAACAAAAAAAGCGGAAGTATATTCTTCCGCTTTTTTATATTGGTCGGGACTATTGGATTCGAACCAACGGCATCTTGCTCCCAAAGCAAGCGCTCTACCAGGCTGAGCTAAGTCCCGAAACCGTGCCGGCGGATTGGAAACCCCCGACGCTGACGCATACCATAATCAATAAAAAATATTTTTGCAAGCAATTTTTTATCGGGGAGGAAAAATGCAGAAAAAGCGGGTTGTGTACAAGCGGACGAAAGTGATGGATTTTTTTGCCGGGGAGGATAGACTTCTGGCTGTGGGCCGGGTGCGATTGCGGACATGTGGTGTCGAACGGGTTGGCAATGGCAGCGCGGAGGCATAACTGTGGTTGCGGTTGGGGGACTGGCTGCTGCCGCGGCACGGGCAGAAGGGAAATAACTGACAGCAAAGGAATGAGCATGATACCCAAGAAAATCCATTACGTCTGGTTTGGCGACAAAGATTTCGGCGAGATTGAGAAAAAATGTATGGAAACGTGGCACAAGGTGCTGCCGGAATATGAAATCGTGCGTTGGGGCAACGACTGCATCGACAAGTTTGACAACCGTTATTTTCGGGAGGCAATTGCGGCAAAACAGTATGCGTTTGCGTCGGATTACGTCCGTTTGTATGCGCTGTACCACGAGGGCGGAATTTATATGGATACCGATGAAGAGGTGATTAAGCCGCTTGATGAGTTTTTAGAGCACGACTATTTTATGGGCTGCCAGAAGTGCGGGTCGGCACGGGGGCTGAACCCGGCGCTGGTCGGGGCGGTGCCGCACAACGGCGTGGTCAAAGACTTGCTGGCGGTTTATGACGATTTGGCGTTTGTTAATCCCGACGGGAGTTTTAATCTGAAGCCGAACCCTGCGTATTTTGCCGACGTGCTGACTGAAAAATACGGGCTGAAGGAAACGTTTGTCAAGTCGGGGCGGATAGAGTTTTATCCCAATTCGTTCGTGTACGATTATGACCACTTCGGCACCGACAACAAGGATGCTTATGCCGTGCACCGCTATTCGGCGAGCTGGCGCCCGGACTGGAAAGTTTTGAACAAGCTGACGCTCAGGTGGGGCGGAGCATCGTATATCCTGCGCAAATACAAGAAACGCCGCGAGGCGCCGCTGCCGCTCGGCGAAGGGGAAAGTTTCGTCTGGCATAAGAGGATGTCGGACTATGTTGCCTGGGCATTGGTTAAGAGGGTTGAGCAGAAGTAGCAAAAACCGGTGCGGGCGTGCGGGGCGAAAGCCGCTGCGGAGGTGCGGGACGGAAACCGGTGCAGGCGCGCGGAGCGAAAGCTACTGCGGAGATACGGAACGAAAACCGGTGCGGGCGCGCGGGGCGAAAGCCGCTGCGGAGGTACGGGCGGAAATCTGTGCGGGAGCATGGGGCCAAACCTGCTGCGGCGTGGGAGCAGAAGCCGGTGTGTGCTGAAGATTAATGCAATAAAGACGGACGGAGGTATGATGCGCAAATTAAGACGTTGGATTCAGAGTAAATTGCATGGTTATGATTTGCCGGAACTGGTTAAGCCGAAACCGCTGGCGATTAAACCGACGGATAAAATCTGCATTTTGGCGCCGCATGCGGACGACGAAACTATCGGCTGCGGCGGGCTGCTGGCGCTGTACGGGCCGCAGTGCGACGTTATTCTTCTGACCGACGGCGCCAAGGGCGGCGACCGTTCCAAGCCCGATGAGGTGCGGCGGGTGCGCGAGGCTGAATTTGAAGAGGTGATGCAGTTTTTTGACGTGCGGTTTTATCAGTTTATGCGGGCGGAAGACGGCAATCTGATTGAGGCTTACCGCCTGTTTCAAAAACTGGATTTGTCGGGGTATGACTATGTGTTTATGCCGCACGGGCTGGACAGCCATAAAGACCATGTTGTCGTGTCGGCGTTTTTCCGCCGCCTGCGCCGGGAAAACAGCGCGGTGAAGGCGGTGCCGGTTTACTATGAAGTCTGGGGCGCGATGGCGATGCCGACGCATTATCTGGATATTTCGGCAGCGGCGGAAAAGAAACGCGAAGCAATGGGCTTTTACCGCTCGCAGGGGAATATCGACTATGCCGGGAGGATACTCGGATTGAACCATTACCGCGGTATCCGCCATAACGTGGCGTATGAAGAGGACTATACCGTCGGGGAATGAAAGACGGCAGATGAGCCGGACTGGCACGTGGCGGCGGCGGAAGAACTGCCGGCGGCAGATGGCCGGGCGGCCGGCGTTGAGGTAATAAAAAAACGTCCGATAATCGGACGTTTTTTTAATTTCAGGCAGATGATTTCAGAATGCGCGCTCTTCAAAGACATAGCGCCATTCGTCCATCGGCGGGAGAACCGCTTTTCCGTAACGGTGCACGAGGCCGATTTGGCCGTTTTCAAGCCGCAGAACCAGAATTCCGTTGATTTTGCGGATGAAACAAACTTTTCCGGCGATGCGGTTGCCGTCAGAATCATACACCGTGTGGGTGCCGTTCTGGCTGACAATGTACCACTCGCCGAGGTCGGCAACAGCGTCGACGCGCTCCAGCAGAACCTTGTGGCTTTGGCTGCACAGCGTTTTCTCGTCGATGTTCCAGTACCGCCCGTCGGGCAGGAAACAGACGTTTTCGCCGGTTGGCAGCGTCAACAGCGGTTCCTCGGCGTTTTCTTCAAAGAAGCAAAGCTTGCCGTCGCAGACGCAGCTGAAATTTCCGTTGGAAAATTCGTACACGTCGCTGATTCCCCTGAGCAGATAAGCCAAAGGCACGTTGTTTTTGGTTTCGCGGCTCAGACGGTATGTCATGCCGGTCTGTCCGTTGCATTCTTTGGGAGACATCTTTGTCAGAGTCAGGTTGACCAGACAGGCGATGTTTTTGCGCGCTCCGGAATACAGCGATGTTTCTGCGCCCATGGCTCCGTCAGGATAGTGGAAAAAGACTTTGCCGTCGTGGTAAAGGGTCAGCATATAGCCGCCGCCGAAAACAGCGAGGCCGTTGTTAACCGAATACATCTCGTTTCCCTGTTCGTCAAACAGCTCCCAATCATACGCCAGCCCGGCCGTTTTGGCGGACGTGCCGCGATAGAGGGCTTTGAGGCGGGTGTTGTAGGGAAGCCATTTTCCGGCGTCTCCGGGCATCAGCGGCGCAGCTTCGCCGACGGGAATTTCGCGGGCCGTAACGCGCGCATAACCGCCGTCGAACTTGACGAAGTCGTAGCGGGTGCCGCCGTCAATCCTGTTGTACTTGTCGTCATACAGGGTTTTGACGCCGTTTTGCAACAAAACAACCCAGTCGCCGGCAAGCGGTACAAAACTCGAAATGTCGTCAAAAACAAGCCTTCCGTTGCGCGTGAACATACGGTATTCGCGGCGGAAACGGACTTTGCCGGCACCGGCCACGTTGTTGGTCGGTTCGTAAAGCAGAATGTAACTTCCGTTTTTGAAAATGTATGCGCTTTCGGCACGGACATTTTCTTTAATCAGATATCCCTGCCAGTCATACAATGCGAGGAAACTCTGACCTTTTTTGTCGGCAAAATGCAGGGCGTAACTGCCGTTGGCAAAGGTTAACACGCGTACAATCTTCTCCTTGGCGCCATCGGCTGCCTGAGGATTAATTCTAATAATTTTCATAAAAAATGATTTTTAAATAAGACATAAAATTAACTAAAACGGTGTGAGGATAACACAGCCTGCAGCAAATTGCAAGCGTTTTTTTGACAAAAAAATGCCGCGTGATGCGGGGCGGGGGCTGAGGCGGTGCTGCTTATGATACGGCGTTGACCGGAAGAGCGGTGCGGCCTGTGAGGCGGGAGGGAGAAGGGGCTGGCGGCAGGCGGCTTCGCGCGGCATAGGCGCAAATAAAAAAAGGCGCGCTTTCCGGTTGGGGAACTGACGCGCTCTTTACGAAAGAAAACAGGGGCAAGATGCCGGGAATTGCAACCGTATATGCCAGTTGTTTAAGCTTGGGAGAGCTTTATTCTTCCCCACAAAACCACAGCCCCGGCGGCATATACCGTGACCCAGACTGCCAGTCCCTGCCAGAACGGTACGCCATGCGCCGTACAAAAGGCAGCGGGTGCCAGCAATAAGGACAATACACTCAAAATGATTCCCGTTTTCTTCTTGTTTTTCAATACATGTTTCATAACCAAATAATATTTAGAGTTTATAATAATTTCAAAAGCTTTACATATTTAAGAGGAAAAAAATAAAAGTCAACCCCCGGAGGAAGATTTTTTTGCATCAGGGGCTGATGTCCGTAATTATGGGAAATAAGAGCGCAGCCGGCGACGGAAACAACGGGGGAGGCAGATGAGGCCGGCGACGGAAACAACGGGGGAGGGGACGCAACAGCGGGACGGACGGGGGCAGCGTGCAGCAGGACGGACGGGGCAGCGTGCAGCAG
>ULUK01060567.1_pt1 | contig 12889 bp, 10 predicted proteins | sample 1958451 | NCBI WGS metagenome assembly ULUK01 (sample SAMEA4835758, study PRJEB28245) | human gut metagenome | biome: gut microbiome; material: fecal sample | place: Denmark | collected 2008
GAAAGCCAGGCAGGAATAGCCGGTGTAATCATCCCCAAAACGACGATCTTCACCCCGTCCCGTTCCAACACTTTATAAGGAGGAAGATGAGGTTTCCCCGTAGACGTATCAATGATATTGGCTCCCAGTACAGGAAAGTCACAGGTTTCAATCCAACGGTCGAATACAGCACGTCCAGTTTCCACATCATGATTTCCCATATTGCCCGCATCATATTTCATATAATTCATCATCTCCGCACAAAGATGCGGAGACACGGTATCTATATAATTATAGTAATAAGCGGTAGGCTGTCCTTGCAGAATATCCCCATTATCCAGCAATATCAGATTATCTTTATACTCCCGGCGTTCCTTCTCAACAAATGAGTATATCCGGGCCAGACTCCCTTTCCATTCCTGACGGGTTATAAAATTGTAAGGATAATAATTTCCGTGTACATCACTTGTCTGTACAATCTTCAACTTCACTACCTTTTCCTGTGCTGCAACGGACAGTGTCAGACAGAAAAGCCAAGCATAAATCAATGTTATTCGTTTCATTCTTTTTCTATTTTTAGAGGATGCGAGAATATAAATCGTGCCCCGCCTGTATAGTCGGGATCAATCCATATAGCTCCCTTCCATTTAGATACGATCAATTTACAGATAGACAACCCCAATCCGGTTCCCTGAGCATACTCATTCAGTTTTTCAAAGCGTTCGAACACAAGTTTCTGTTTTTCTTTCGGGATACCGCATCCAGTGTCAGTCACTGAGAAAACCGCCATTCCCGTTTTTTCATCGACAGAAAAGTCCAATGTAATCTTCCCCTTTTTCGTAAACTTATCAGCATTCGACAAGAGATTGATAATCACCTGCTGCATACGCTGTATATCCGTCTCCATCCGGTACGTCTCAAAAGAAGTGGTAAACAGAAACTGATTGTCCGAAGATTGCCGTGAAAAACTAACGGAAGCAACCACCTGCCGACACAACAGTACGACATCACACTCCTCCCAAGTTAGCGTCACCCGGTTAGCCTCCAGTCGCGAAAGGTCAAGAATATCATTAATCAGGCGAAGCAGTAAATCTGAATTAGTCTTGATAATCTGAAAATAGGACTGACGTTCCTCCTCCGTACTTCCTTCCACAGCCAACACATCCGAGAATCCGACAATTGAGTTCAGCGGTGTACGTATCTCATGACTCATGTTTGCCAGGAAAGCACTTTTTAGTCGGTTGGACTCTTCCGCCCTGTCTTTCGCCACACGCAAATCTTTGTCCGACCTCAACAGTTCGTCTTTCAACCGCTTCGTACGGAAATAATAAAAGAGAGAAATAAACAGCCCCAACACCAATACAACAAACAAAGTGCAAGCAGACCATATCTGATACGTATACTGCTGATAGAATGAAACCGGCTGATTGATGAGCTCCACGCCAAACGGCAAAGCCTTCGGATCCAGTCCCCATTCTTTCGCTTTCCTACTGTCCATCACAGCCTTAGATTCAATAATCTGCAGATGTTTTTCCGCGTTGCCGGACTGATTATCCATCCGGACAGATTCCATAGCCATCTCTTCTCCCACTTTCCGATAATCGGGCAATACACCTCCTATCGCCCAATGTCCCAGGCTCACCGATGAAGGTGTAAAGGTAGGAATGGCAGGAGCCGCTTCCATCATCGCATACGTGGCGTTCCGCATAAAATACCCCTCATTCATGTCCACCCGCCAAGTGCCCACCATGATAACAGTATGCTCCGGCAAATGCCGCAATTCCTCTACAATCGTATAAATGGTATGTTTTCTTCCGTCCAACAGAATAAGATCCAGATCGGGGAAATTTTTCATTTCCTTTCGCACCAACGCTTGCATCGTGACGCCGCCATACGTATTATCCGAGATAAAAGCAATATGTTTTGTTTCGGGATAGAACGCACGAATCATATGCACATTATCTCCTATATTATAATGATTGATAAATCCCGACTGCAATTCAGGAATATTCATATGATCTTCAAAGATATCTACAGATCCGGGCAACCAGCTATCTAAATCTCCAACGGTATCCTCCGGCAATATCACGACATTGCTGCTGACCAGACTACACATTACCGGAACTTTCACCCGCATCGAATCCCTTTGAGACAGATAAGCCGCCCACGCCTCCTGTCCTAACAATATAATTTGTGCCGGTTGCTGCTTCCCCCCCTGATATTTAGCAAGGATTTGTGTCATCATACCACTCCATAAAGGAGCTTCTGAGAAACTCTTGCAGTTCATATTCTCAATAATAATATCACGTTTCCCTCCCAGTCTGGTATATCCCTCCATATAATCGGAAATAGTAACTGAAGTCTGATGGGCAGCCGGATTATAGGAACAAATAATTAGAATAGGATTCATATCCTTAGAGGTTGCAAGGACCTCCATTGACAGGGATAGCCAAAGGAAGAAAGCAAAAAGACATCCTGAATATCTGGGCATAGTTATGCAGTTTTGATGTGCTTACTTATTTATTTAGGTTGCAAATATAGCAAAACTTGTCGGTTTTAACGGATTAATGTGTATTTTTGTCGCTCATTTATTCTCAAAAAAATACAATTTATGGAATTATTTCACAAGATGATTTCCGGACTGTCAGGCATATCGGAAAAACAAATAAGCAGTACCCTCCACCTTCTGGGTGAAGGCGCTACGTTTCCTTTCATCAGCCGCTACCGCAAAGAAGCTACAGGCGGGCTGGATGAAGTTCAGATAGAACAGATCAAAGAGCAACATGATAAGTTGTGCGACATAGCCAAACGGAAAGAGACTATTCTCGGCACCATCACCGAACAAGGAAAACTCACCGCCGAGCTGGAGAAACGTATCAACGACACCTGGAATCCGACAGAACTGGAGGATATCTACCTCCCCTACAAGCCCAAACGTAAGACACGTGCCGAAGCCGCCCGTCAGAAAGGGTTGGAGCCGCTTGCCACCCTACTGCTATTACAGAGGGAAAACAACCTGAGCGCCCGTGCCGCCTCATTCGTCAAGGGAGAGGTAAAAGACGTGGAAGACGCGTTGAAAGGGGCTCGCGATATCATAGCCGAGCAAGTGAACGAAGACGAACGTGCCCGTAATGCTGTCCGCAATCAATTCAGCCGCCAAGCGGAAATCAACGCTAAAGTAGTTAAAGGCAAAGAAGAAGAGGCCGCCAAATACCGGGACTATTTCGACTTTTCCGAACCTTTGAAACGCTGCACTTCCCATCGCCTGCTTGCCATCCGCCGTGCCGAAGCCGAAGGGCTGCTGAAAGTGTCCATCACTCCGGACGACGAGGCGTGCATCGAACGTCTGGAACGCCAATTCGTACGTGGTAACAATGAATGTAGCGAGCAAGTGAGCGAGGCTGCTATCGACGCCTACAAACGTCTGCTTAAACCTTCCATCGAAACGGAATTTGCCGCACAATCAAAAGAGAAAGCCGACGACGAAGCCATCCGCGTCTTCACGGAGAACCTCCGCCAGCTACTCCTTGCCGCCCCATTGGGACAGAAGCGGGTACTCGCCATCGATCCCGGTTTCCGTACCGGTTGCAAGGTTGTTTGTCTCGACGCTCAAGGTAATCTGCTGCATAATGAAAACATTTATCCGCATCCTCCGGTCGGCAAGACTGGTGAAGCCGCTTCGAAACTCCGTAAGATGGTCGAAGCCTACCAGATCGAAGCTATCTCCATCGGCAACGGAACAGCCAGCCGCGAAACGGAGGACTTTATCAACCAACAGACATTCGACCGTCAGATTCCTGTATTTGTAGTCAGCGAACAGGGGGCTTCCATCTATTCGGCTTCCAAGATCGCCCGCGACGAATTTCCGGACTACGACGTGACGGTCAGAGGAGCCGTTTCCATCGGCCGCCGTCTGATGGATCCGTTGGCGGAATTAGTCAAGATAGATCCCAAGTCCATCGGAGTCGGTCAGTATCAGCATGATGTAGACCAGACGAAATTAAAGAAAGCGCTCGACCAGACCGTAGAAAATTGCGTAAACCTCGTAGGAGTGAACCTGAATACAGCCAGTAGCCATCTGTTGACTTACATTTCCGGATTAGGTCCTCAACTGGCGCAAAATATCGTCAATTATCGTGCCGAGAATGGAGCCTTCAACTCCCGCAAAGAACTGATGAAAGTTCCGCGTATGGGCGCCAAAGCTTTCGAGCAGTGTGCCGGGTTCCTCCGTATTCCCGGAGCAAAGAATCCGCTCGACAATACGGCCGTACATCCGGAAAGTTACCATATTGTGGAACAGATGGCAAAAGATCTGAAATGCACTGTCAATGAGTTGATAGCCGACAAGGAACTCCGCCGGAAAATCAATATCTCCAATTACGTCACTCCCGTCGTCGGCCTGCCTACCTTACAGGATATTATGCAGGAACTCGAAAAGCCCGGACGCGACCCGCGAAAAACCATCAAAGTATTTGAGTTCGACAAGAATGTACGTACCATAGCCGATTTGCGCGAAGGTATGATTCTTCCGGGCATTGTAGGAAACATCACCAATTTCGGAGCTTTCGTCGATATAGGTATCAAGGAGAACGGTCTTGTACACCTCTCCCAATTGGCGGAACGTTACATTTCCGATCCTACGGAAATCGTTTCCATCCACCAGCACGTCATGGTCAGAGTGATGAACGTAGATACCGACCGCAAACGGATTCAGCTTAGCATGATCGGTGTACCGCAAGACTGATCGCCGTTCTTTTCTCACCCCACCAGATAATAAGAACAGTAAACAGAATCATCAGTACCGTGCAAATGAGCGAGCCTTCAAAACCGAAGGCTCCACCATTCAGCACATTCTTTTCGGGCATATTCAGTTTCAGCATAGTAGATACAAAATTGTTGCCGCTCACCTGATAGCCCAGAACCGGACCTTGTATCCAATTCCAGAAAAGATGGAGGGAAATCGGGAAACAAAGATTCCGCGTATATAAATAAGGAGCACCCAGCAACATGCCTGCCAGCAAAAGGTTGATCATCGGCAAGGCATTTATTTCAGGATTAAAAATATGCAGGAATGCGAATAACGATGCCGAGATAAACAGGGAAAGGAATTTATTCAAACGAGTATGTAATAAACGTCCCAATATATAGCCACGCATCAAAATCTCTTCAAACACTGCGACAAGCAGGAAAAACACCCACGCCCCCGCTAAATCCCAAGCCTTGAACTGAAAACCGATTACTTCCACTTCGCCCATAGCCAACGACAGACCGAAGCCTACCACATACAACAGGACAGCCATCAGAAACCCGTACCACAACCCTTTCGTATGTCCTCTGACGGACAGCCCCAAGCCAGAGAACGGGCAGCGTTCAAAACGTAACATGATAGCGGCGGCAGTGAGAACAGCCAGCAGCATACTGCTTTCCAGCAAAATATACCCCACCAATCCCGGATGACGGGCTTCCACTCCAAGCACCATCGACAAGAATCCTCTCGCCAGCGTGCCGTACAATCCCATAAATATGAAAAATATTCCTATAAACAATGGGATACACGCCCATACAGGAAGTCTCTTAGGTTCTTTTTTCTCCACAATATCTTCTGCCGTCATTTTACAATTTGTTAATCCACCTGCAAAATTAGATATAAAACATAAAAAAACACCATATAATTTCGTTTTTTCCTATATTTGTCAGAACAAATTCGCATGATTATGAAAATTAAACTACTATTGATAAGCTTTTTATTGGCAACCAACGCTTTAGGAGCAGTAGCACAAGTGAGTAAAACCTATTATGTAAGCAAACCCGGCACACTTATTTCCATGATGACGGAGGAGGAAGCCAACACCGTCACCCATCTCACCCTGACCGGCAAGCTGAATGCAGAAGACTTCCGACATCTGCGTGACGAATTCGCCAGTCTAAAAGTATTGGACATCTCGAATGCCGAGATTAAGATGTACAGCGGCAAGGCGGGCACTTATCCCAACGGGAAATTCTACATTTATATGCCGAATTTCATTCCCGCATACGCATTCTCAAATGTTGTAGACGGAGTAACCAAAGGCAAAAAGACGTTGGAGAAGATAATACTTTCGGAAAAAACCAAAAACATAGAGGATGCAGCCTTCAAAGGTTGCGAAAACTTGAGAATCTGTCAGATTCGCAAAAAGACAGCTCCCAATCTGTTGCCGGAAGCGTTGGCGGACAGCGTTACCGCCATTTTCGTACCTCTAGGCAGCAGCGATTCTTACCGCAATAAGGACAGATGGCGGAACTTCGCTTTCATCGAGGGTGAACCGGTAGAAGCAACCCTGCAAGTGGGACTGATGGGCAAATTGGAAGAAGAGATTCTGAAAGCCGGATTACAACCTAGAGACATCAATTTCCTGACTGTAGAAGGCAAACTGGACAACGCCGATTTCAAACTAATCCGCGACTATATGCCGAATCTGGTAGCGGTCGACATTTCAAAAACAAACGCAACGGCCATCCCCGACTTCACTTTCTCACAGAAAAAATACCTGCTGAAAATAAAACTACCCCGCAATCTGAAATCCATCGGTCAACGTGTATTCAGTAATTGCGGCCGTCTGTGCGGCACATTGGAACTTCCCGCCGGTGTGACGGCTATTGAGTTCGGCGCATTTATGGGATGCGACAATCTTCGCTATGTAGTGGCTACTGGAGATAAGATTACGACCGTCGGAGACAGTTTGTTTGGCGAAGGAGTGCCGAGCAAGTTGATTTATAAGAACTAAATGATTCTAACAACGATAATGGCGGTATCTCTCATGGGGATACCCGTCGCTGACGAGCCCAAAGACTCAGTGATGTGGAAAGAGGCAGATGCGTTCATGGCACAGATGAGTCCGACGCTGCAACCCACACAGCGTGACGCTATATTTACAGCTATCAACGGAAATACGAAGAAGTTGGAAAATGTAAGAAATACGCGTAATAGCAAACCTACTTATCCCGCAAATGTAAAAGTGACAGAGCCCGCCGGTAATCTGAGGCTTTACACCCCTACCACTTCCACCAACAATACATTGCTTATCTATCTGCATGGCGGAGGATGGACAATCGGCAGTTTGAACAGTTGTGCCCGGTTTTGCAGCGAAGTCTGTTCTAGAAGCGGCATAAGTGTCCTCGCTGTTGACTATCGTTTATCCCCCGAATACCCTTATCCGACACCGCTTGACGATTGTGAGGAAGCTATCAGATTTGCAATAAAGAATGCAGCCCGTTGGGGATGTTCTCCCAACCGGATTATGGTAGGCGGTGATAGTTCCGGCGGCAATCTCGCCATTTCTTCCACATTGAGAATGAACGAAGGGGATATAGCGGGGCTTTTGCTTTTCTATCCCGTTGTGAAGGCATGGAATGACCATACCCCTTCATGGCAGAAGTACGACAAGGGATTCGGGCTGGACGGAGACTTAATGGAAGCGTTCAACCAAAGTTATGAACCATCACCCGACAGGATACACAATCCGGAAATATCCCCCATGTCGGCTACAGACAAAACCTTGAAAAAACTACCTCGCACACTCCTTATCGCAGCCGGACGAGATATCCTGGCTTGTCAAGGGAAAGAGTTTATCGACCGTATCACCTCTCTTGGCGTAAATGCTACCCGACTCGAATTTCCCTCGGCAGTGCATTTGTTTATCACTGTGCCCGGTCAAGAAACAGCTTTCAATGAAGCAGTGAAGTATACAGTGGAGTTTCTTGGCAAATAAAAACTAATCAAAACTCAACAATGGAGATAAAAATAGCTGTTTTCTTACAAAATAACAAATAAACGAATAAATAAGTAGCTTTAAAAATGCCCTTTCATCGTTTTCCGTATATTTGCTTCGATATGAATTAAAGAAGGGAATCGCGATATGATGAAACAAATACCATACGGATTGACGGATTTCGGACGCATCCAAAAAGAAAACTATTATTATGTGGATAAGACAATGTTTATCGAAAAGATAGAAATGCAGCCGTCTTATCTCTTCCTCATCCGCCCCGACGCTTCGGGAAAAGCCTCACGCTGGCGATGTTGGAGGCGTACTATGATGTCCGTTACGCTGACCAGTTCGACGAATTGTTCGGGAAGCTGTATATCGGGCAACATCCCACATCCATACATAACCAGTTTCTCATCATGAGATTCAATTTCTCGGAGGTGAGCTCGAATATCAATGAGGTGGAGGAATCTTTCCGGATGCATTGCTGCGGGAAGCTTTCTGATTTTGTTTACAGGTACGAACATTTGCTGGGAAAAGACATCTGGAAAGTGCTGGATGAAAAAACAAAAGAAGAGCCCGGCGCTTTTTTGTCAGCCATCAACACTTACGCCACCCGCAAAGGGGACATCAAAATATATCTACTGATCGATGAATACGATAATTTCACGAATACCATCCTATCGACTTACGGAATGGACTTATATCGGAAAGCGATGCATGGTGAAGGGTATATCCGGAGATTCTTCAATGTAATCAAAGCCGCCACCACGGGAATGGGATCCGCCGTCAACAGACTGTTTATCACGGGAGTCAGCCCGGTAACGATGGACGACGTGACAAGCGGATTCAACATAGGAACGAATATCACAAACGATCCCTGGTTTAACGACCTGGTGGGGTTCAGCGAGAAGGAGCTGCGGGAAATACTGGCGTATTATAAAGAACAAGGAGTTCTTCCTATGTCCATAGACGACACGGTGGCAATGATGAAACCAAACTATGACAATTATTGCTTCGGTGAAAATAAATTAACGGATTGTATGTTCAACTCGGACATGGTGCTCTACTGCATGAAGTCATTGATATTGCACGGAGCCAAACCTAAAGAGATTGATTGTAGATGAAGCGCGGGAGCAGCTGATCCGTTATAGCAAGGACGAATGTGTGGCGGAAGCTCGTCAGAAAGGGAAACTGAAACTGACAACGGTCGTATGGAGAAGCTGGGAGCTGGTGCTGATGGAAGAAGTATCATAATAGAACAACCACAGAGGACACGGAGGACACAGAGACTCTAATTATTTCTGAATAACAACCTCTGCGTCCTCCGTGTCCTCCGTGGTGAAATTACAATTTGTCACCGTACATCTTCGCCCGCAATTCCTTAATATGGTCGGAAGTGATATATTCGTCATATTCCATCATCTTGTCAATGATACCGTTCGGTGTCAGTTCGATGATGCGGTTGGCAACGGTCTGGATAAATTCGTGGTCATGAGATGAGAAAAGGATATTTCCTTTATATGTCTTCAGGTTGTTATTGAAAGCCTGAATAGATTCTAAGTCCAGATGGTTGGTCGGAGTGTCCAGAATGAGGCAGTTTGCATTACGCAGCTGCATACGGGCAATCATACAACGCATCTTCTCACCTCCGGAGAGTACGCTTACTTTCTTCAGCACCTCTTCGCCGGAGAAAAGCATACGGCCGAGGAAGCCTTTCATATATACCTCGTTGCCTTCTCCAAACTGGCTCAACCAGTCTACCAGGTTCAGATCGGTATTGAAGAAATCGGTGTTATCCAGCGGCAGGTAAGCAGTGGTGATGGTTACCCCCCAGCTGAAGGTACCTGCATCCGGTTTCATGTTTCCATTGATAATTTCGAAGAAAGCAGTCATCGCGCGCGGATTGCGTGACAGGAATACCACCTTGTCACCTTTCTCTACGTTGAAGTTCACGTCGTTGAAGAGCACTACGCCTTCTTCCGTCTTCTTGCTCAATCCGGAAACTTCCAGAATCTGATTGCCCGGCTCGCGTTCAGGAGTAAAAATAATGCCCGGATACTTACGTGAAGAAGGTTTGATTTCTTCTATATTCAACTTCTCAAGCATTTTCTTACGACTAGTAGTCTGCTTGCTCTTCGCTACGTTCGCACTGAACCGACGGATAAACTCTTCCAACTCTTTCTTCTTCTCTTCCGCCTTTGCCTTCTGGTTCTGCTGCTGACGGAGAGCCAACTGGCTGGATTCGTACCAGAAGCTATAGTTACCGGCAAACATATTGATTTTTCCATAGTCAATATCTACGGTGTGCGTACATACAGAGTCGAGGAAGTGACGGTCGTGACTCACCACCAATACCGTATGTTCGAAATTGGAAAGATATTCCTCCAACCAGGTTACCGTCTCCATATCCAAGTCGTTGGTAGGTTCGTCGAGCAAAAGATTGTCCGGGTTTCCGTACAACGCCTGAGCCAGCATGACACGAACTTTTTCTTTACCGCTCAGTTCACCCATCAATGTATAGTGTTTGTCTTCTTTAATGCCCAATCCGCTCAGCAACATGGCTGCGTCACTTTCGGCATTCCATCCGTCCAACTCGGCAAATTTTTCTTCCAATTCGGATACTTTCAGTCCGTCTTCGTCTGTGAAATCTTCTTTTGCATACAATTCTTCGCGTTGCTTCATGATGTCCCACAACACGGTATGTCCCATCATGACGGTATCCATGACGGTATATGAATCCCACTTAAAGTGGTCCTGACTCAACACTGAGAGACGTTCGCCCGGTCCGAGCGCAATCGTACCTGTTGTAGGGTCCAGATCTCCGTAAATCGTACGGAGAAACGTAGATTTTCCCGCACCGTTCGCACCGATAATACCATAACAGTTACCACTTGTAAACTTCAGGTTTACGTCATTAAACAACACTCTTTTACCAAACTGTACCGAAACGTTTGAAACTGTAATCATCTTATTATTTACTATTTTACTAGTTACTACTTATTGTTTTAGCGTGCAAAGGTAGACATTTAAAATGAATTATGAGCTATCCGATATGTGCCAATCTGACATAAAAGTGTTACCTTTGCTGCGTTTTCTGGCAAAAACACCGACTTGGCAAAGTTTTTGCAAGCAAAACTAATGACATCCGGTCAGTCCAGTATGTCGAATAGACGGTATCTCTAAAAGATAACGTGTTTTTAAACAATAAATAGTAACTAGTTAAATAGTAAATACCAAAATGGATCCAAAAGAAAAAAAAGTGAAGGAAGAAGAACTGAATGTTGAAGAAACTCAGAACGGTGCGGATGAACAACCGCAAAACGAACAAGCTGAAGAGGCGGCTCCACTGACGCACGAAGAGGAGTTGGAAAAGGAATTGGAAAAGGCTCAGGAGACTATTGATGAGCAGAAAGACAAATATCTGCGCTTGTCCGCCGAGTTCGACAATTATCGTAAACGCACCATGAAGGAAAAGGCGGAACTGATTCTGAACGGTGGAGAAAAAAGTCTCAGCAGCATTCTTCCGATAGTGGATGACTTCGAGCGTGCCATCAAAACGATGGAGACGGCAACCGATGTGAGTGCCGTGAAAGAAGGTGTCGAGCTGATTTATAATAAATTCATGGCTGTATTGGGACAAAACGGTGTAAAGGTTATCGAGACTAAAGACCAGCCGTTGGATACCGATTATCACGAAGCCATCGCAGTAATCCCTGCACCATCTGAGGAACAGAAAGGTAAGATTCTGGATTGTGTACAAACGGGTTATACATTGAACGACAAAGTGCTCCGCCACGCTAAAGTGGTAGTAGGGGAATAAGGACAACCCATAAAACTCATTTTTTTAAAGAAGCATGGCAGAAAAAAGAGACTATTACGAAGTACTGGAGGTGACAAAGACGGCCACAGTAGAAGAAATAAAAAAGGCTTACCGCAAAAAAGCGATTCAATATCATCCCGACAAGAATCCTGGCGATAAGGAGGCGGAAGAGAAGTTTAAGGAAGCTGCGGAAGCGTATGATGTATTGAGCAATCCGGAAAAACGTTCGCGTTATGACCAGTTCGGTCATGCGGGAGTGAGCGGTGCGGCAGGAAATGGAGGGCCGTTCGGCGGTTTCAGTGGCGAAAGCATGTCAATGGATGACATTTTCTCTATGTTCGGTGATATCTTCGGAGGTCGCGGTGGCGGTTTCGGAGGTGGTTTCGGAGGTTTTAGCGGATTCGGTGGAGGCGGTGGCGGTTCACAGCAACGCCGGTATCGCGGCAGTGACCTTCGTGTGAAAGTGAAGCTGACGTTGAAGGAGATCTCTACCGGAGTAGAAAAGAAATTTAAACTCAAAAAATATGTGCCGTGTGACCAGTGTCATGGCACGGGTGCCGAAGGTGACGGCGGTTCGGAGACTTGTCCTACTTGTAAGGGTAGCGGCTCCGTGATCCGTAACCAGCAGACTATTCTGGGCACTATGCAGACTCGCGTCACTTGTTCTACTTGTGGCGGTGAGGGTAAGATTATCAAGAACAAATGTAAGAAATGTGGTGGCGACGGAATCATTTACGGTGAAGAAGTGGTATCGGTGAAAATCCCTGCCGGAGTGGCAGAGGGTATGCAGCTTTCTATGGGTGGCAAAGGAAATGCCGGCAAACACAATGGTGTGGCAGGCGACTTGCTGATTCTCGTAGAGGAAGAACCGCATCAGGACTTGATTCGCGACGAGAATGATTTGATTTATAATCTGTTGCTTAGTTTCCCGACTGCTGCTCTAGGCGGAGCTGTAGAAATTCCGACTATCGATGGCAAAGTGAAAGTGAAAATTGATTCGGGTACTCAACCGGGTAAGGTGCTTCGTTTGCGCGGCAAGGGATTGCCGAATGTGAACGGGTACGGAACGGGGGATTTACTCGTCAACATCAGTATCTATGTGCCGGAAGCGCTCAATAAAGAGGAAAAGAGCACGCTCGAAAAGATGGAGGCTTCGGACAACTTCAAACCTAACACGTCGGTGAAGGAGAAGATTTTCAAGAAGTTCAAGAGTTTCTTCGATTAATTTTTTGCTATAATATATAAGGTATAAGTGAGCTGCAATCTTTTTTGTGGCTCACTTCTGTTTTTAGGGCTTGTCCTTTTAAAAAAAAGACATATATTTGTGTAGCAAATAAATAGA
>ULUK01005878.1_pt1 | contig 12828 bp, 10 predicted proteins | sample 1958451 | NCBI WGS metagenome assembly ULUK01 (sample SAMEA4835758, study PRJEB28245) | human gut metagenome | biome: gut microbiome; material: fecal sample | place: Denmark | collected 2008
AACTTTTACTTCTGACATGATATTCCCCTCCTTCCGGTGCACTTTCATTGCATGCGTATGGGATTTTATTCTCCTAATATGTATTGAGTAACTCTCTTTACATGCCTATTATTATAAACTAATTTTATATAACTTGTCAATACTAGTTTTGAAATAATTGTACAAAACTGGAATAAATTTAGTTTAAAACCTAATTTAGCCATGCTTTTTTTATTTCTTTCTAAACTATAACATAAAATTTATTCTTTCCCTGTTTTTTCATCAATATAATCTTCAATAATTACTTTTATTACTGTAAATACCGGTACTGCCAAAAACATTCCAAGTATTCCAAAGTATGCTCCACCTACTGTTACTGCAAACAATACTAGTAGTTGGCTTATTTTTAGAGAATTTCCTATTATTTTTGGATTTATGATATTAGCGTCAATTTGTTGTAGTACTATAACAATTATCGCCATTAATATTGCTTTTCCAATTCCATCTGTAAATAAAGTTATTAGTATAGATATTGCAACTGCAACTAGTGCTCCAAAGTATGGAATTAAGTTAAATAATCCTATAACAAATCCTAGTAGAACCGCATATTTTACCCCTATTATTAGCATTGCTATTGATACAAGCACTCCAACAACGATTGCGTCTATTATCTGGCTGGTTAAGAAATTAAAAAATATTTCGTTGCCTTTTATAAAGTATTTTTTTAGATTTATATAAGTTTTCTCATTCACTAATGTTTTAACTAGTTTTGACCAGAATTGTATTAATTGCTTTCTTTGAAGAAGAATGTACACTGATACGACAATCGAAATGAATATGTCGAATATGGTTCCTACAGCGCTTATTACGCCTTTTATGTAGCTTTGTATTTTATCTAAATTTATTAGTTGTTCTACATCTATGTCTTTTAGTTTGCTTATTGACTCTATTACTCTTTCATTTCTTAGTATATGATTTTCCGGTAGAGAGTTTATTTTATCGACTGCCGTGTTGTAGTAGTTTGGTATGTTTGAAATTAAATCTTTCAAGCTTTGGATTACTGCTGGCAGTATTACATTAATTATTATAATGCATACTAATAGTGCAATTATGTATGTCGTAATTACGCTGAGCATTCTAGCATGTCTGTTTAAAAAATTCTTTTTCCTTGTTTTTTTATACAGTCTTTCTATTTTGCAAGATGGCAAATATAATATGTATGCAATTAAAAGTCCTGCTCCAAACGGCATTATTATACCGATAAAGTTCTTTATAGCATTTGCAACACTTGTAAAATTGTTTAATACGTTATAAACAATTATTATGGCTGTTGCAAGTAAGAACCAATAGACCCATTTTTTTATAATATGTTTTTCTTCTTTCATCTCTATTTCATGATATTTAAATAATCATGATCTCCTTATTTATATATTTAGGTTTTTATTAACGGGACCTATAAACCTGTTGTTGCATTAGGAATATTTTTTACAGTTATATCCTTATTTTATATTTCTATGTCTAATTCTACTGGACAATGGTCGCTTCCCATTATTTCCGTAAGTATTTTGCTGTCTTTTATTTTGTCTTTAATGCTATCTGAGACTATAAAATAATCTATTCTCCAGCCTGCATTTTTTTCTCTTGCATGAAACATGTATGACCACCAAGAATATATATCTGTTTTATCAGGATATAAATATCTGAATGAATCTGTAAATCCTGCTCCCAATAACTCTGTCATTTTATTTCTTTCTTCATCTGTGAATCCTGCATTGTGTCTGTTAGTTTTAGGATTTTTTAAATCAATTTCATTATGTGCAACATTTAGATCTCCACATAGAATCACAGGCTTTTTTTGATTTAGTTCTTCTAAATATTTTCTAAAATCATCTTCCCATTTCATCCTATAATCTAATCTTGTTAGCTCTCTTTGCGAATTTGGAGTATAGCAATCAACTAAGTAAAATTCTTCATATTCGGCTGTTATAACTCTTCCTTCTTGGTCATGTTCTTCTATTCCAATGCCATAAGTTACATTTATAGGCTTTGCCTTAGTAAATATTACTGTTCCTGAATATCCCTTTTTCACAGCACTGTTCCAATATGTATAGTAGCCTTCTGGTGCAAACTCTATTTGTCCCTCTTGCAATTTAGTTTCCTGAAGGCAAATTGCATCTGCATCTATTGATTCAAAAAACTCCTTGAAGCCTTTATTCATTACGGCCCTTAATCCATTTACATTCCATGATATTAATTTCATATTTTCCCTCTCTTTATATTTTTTGCATTTCTAATTTTACTATAGAAAACAAGAAATATCAATACTTTATAAATGTTCTATAGCACATTTACAAAAGAAAAACAAGCAAAAGTTTATTTTGCTTGTTTCTTGTATGTTTCTTATTTTTAATCTTTATTTTAGAAGTAAACGTTTCCACCAATGTATTCGCCTGAAGCATGACCCGCTGCTCTAAATGATAAATAATTATGATTTCTTTTTCCATTTAATGCGTCTGAAACGGCTTGTGCAACTACTGATGAATAATTTCCGTTTAATCTCTTTTTCCAGTGACTATCTATTGAATAACAGAATTGTCCTGGTGCCTTATATTGACTTAATGGGTCTGAACCTTTGCTTCCCCATTTTGCACTTTCAGCTCTGTTACATGCTGTTGTGATAACAGCAAGTGCACCTTCGTAACTTGAACTACATTCTTGCGCTGTTATGGCACATAATAAGTCGAATTCTTCTGCAGAATATGACCAAACACCATTGTTATATGTTGCTGATGAGCTTCTTGTACTTCTGTTTGTAATTGTTTTCTTTCTTACTTCTATAATTTTATCAACAGGTTCTTCAATTATATTTGAAGAAATTTCTGTTCTTTCTATTTCAGCATCATTTTGATATTTAACTTTGTATGTTACTTCTCTTAATCCGTCTTTTCCTTGTTGAACAACAGTTTCTCTTTTATTTGAAGCGTTGTCTGAAACGTCCTTTGTAATAGTTTCATAAGGTATTGTTTCTTGTACTGTTTCAATTTTTTCTACTATTGAATCATAAGATTTTAACAAAGTTTCTACTGTAATATTACTTGAGTTTTCTTCAGTTTGTGCAACTTCTACTTGTTTTTCATCTTTTGATATTTTTATTGTTTTATTGTCCGAAATGTTACTTTCTTTTTCTGGTATAACGCTTTCTTCTGGTAATAATATAATATGGTTTTCTTCTAATATGTCTGCAACTTTATTTTTTGAAGTTGTAACATTCATTATATATCCATTTGAAAGAATTATTTTAACGTTTACAAGTTTTGCATTATCTGCCATAACTCCAACGCCCATTACGAATAATAGTATTAAGCATATTCCAATTATTTTTTTAATTGGGAGTTTTGCTTTTTTCGCTTTCTTCATATATTTTTCGTTCCTCCTTTTGAAACAACAAACTCATTATACCATTTTTTTATTAATCTGTCAAATTTTACACATTTTCCTCTTCCATTACGGAATTAAGCACTTCGGGTTTTTGCTCTTTTCAAACAATTTGTCCTATTATAGTATATGCTTGGTTTTTCTTAAATATGACTATTTAATTTTACTTTATTTACAATTTTTGTTTTACTGTATTATGTTGACTGTTCTGTAAAATTATGTTATACTTTTTGTTAGTTGGATTCTTTCACAATAAGTATTAAGGGGGAACTATAATGAGTTATCATACTCTTATGGCATTAGGATTGTTGTTCTTCGTTATCGGCGTGATCCGTCTCATTCTCGCACACCCCGTTATAACGGTGGTAGCATTTCTTATCGTGGTATATTTTGCCGTGAAAGATTGCTAAATTCTGCAGAATAAGATCTAGCCGAAAGAATCCATCTACCCCACATACTTGGCGCAATTAGGTCAAGACTTCCCGGTGGCTTACAGCCATCGGGATTTTATTGGCTCTATAAGAATAAAGTAAGCCTAAATGCGGCACCATAACCGGCACCTCTCGAACTATCAGTACGATATCCTGCTGGACAGTCAGTAATACTATCATAGCAGCTACCTCCTCTAACCACATAATACATATCCTCGTAAGAACTTAACTCTGAAGTCCACTCAAACACGTTTCCTCCCATGTCATATATATTATTTACTGCTGTGGTTTGTCCTGTTGGTGTTAATGTACCTGTTCCATTTGCCTTTGTTTTTTTATTTTTTTCTGTATCTGCAATTCCTGTATACGTAAAAGTTGGAGAATTCTTATAGTTTCCCTCTTCTGAACTACTTCCATAATCACTATTTGTTTTTTGTATAAATGCTATTGCTGTATCCCATGCATAGCTACTTACTAGTTTTGATTTTACACTTGTATATCCTTGTTTTGTACTAAATCCTTCTGCTAGGCTTTTAGCCTGTGTTATTGTTACATATTTATATGGGGCTTGTCCTGCTTTTACTGTTATTGTATTACTTGTTGATGCTCCATCTTCTCTTAATGTTTTAGCCTCTGTACTCTCTTTATCTCCTGCTTCATATCTTCCTATATAATAGCCTTTATTCTTTTCTACACTTGTTTTTTCATCTTCAGGCAATGCTTCTGTAGAATATTGACTATCTGAAGTACTATAAAGATTTATCTTTTCGGAATTTGTTGTTGTATCTGTTATTCCTGTTGCAACATTTGATGAATATGCTGTTCTTTTATAATCAGTTATATTATCTACTGGTATCCATACAAATTGATTTCCTACTAAATCTGTTCCAACAGTTGATTGTCCTTTATATTTTTCTTTATCATTTGCATTGTCTGAAATTACAAGTCCACTATCCTTGGTTCCTCCTACATAGTAAAATCCTGCCGGAATTGATACTCCCTCCGATGCTGGATTATAATCAGAACCTCCTGTTGTATCTCCAACTTTTGTATCTATCCAATCAGATACCTCATTTAATTGTTTTTCATCGTTTGTTTGTGCCTCAGCATATTGTTCTCTTGCATCTTTTGCTTTACTTATTACTCCATTATTGTTTAGTACTAAACTTATACTTACTCCTGCTAATATTAACAAGACAACTATTGTTACAACTAACGCAATAAGTGTAATTCCTCTTTCTTGTTTGTCTTTCATTCTTATTTTCCTCCTTCGTTTTTTTAGTTCATTCTACCATTACATTTTTTTATTTTCAACTGTTTTTCATTTATTTCTTCGTTATTTTTATTCATTTTCTTTTTATATTTTGCTCACACATCATTTTATTGGTTACTTATAATAATATTTTCCAAATATATTGTATAGTTTGCTCTAATGTGATATATTAATGGTAAATTTATTTTAGGAGGTAAATTATGACTGCACTTTTAATAATAATTGCTATTATTGCACTTTTAGCAATGTTAGTCATTGGTATTTACAACAATCTAGTATCTGCCAGACAAAAGGTAAAAAATTCATGGAGCCAAATCGATGTTCAACTACAAAGAAGATTTGATTTAATTCCAAATTTAGTTGAAACAGTAAAAGGTTACATGTCTCATGAATCTGAAGTTTTAGAAAAAGTTACAGCTTTACGTACATCTTGGGCATCTGCAAAAGACATTAATGATAAAGTAAAAATTGATAATGAACTTTCTGGTGCTTTAAAAACAATAATGGCTGTTGCTGAGAATTATCCAGATTTAAAGGCTAACCAAAATTTTATTACTCTACAAACAGAATTATCAAACACAGAGAATAAAATTTCTTATTCAAGACAATTCTACAATGATACTGTTACAAGATATAACACAAGTCTTGAGTCTTTCCCATCAAATGTTGTAGCATCTATGTTCCATTTCGAACCAGAGGAATTATTTAAAGTTGATTCTGAAGATGCAAGAAAGAATGTAAAAGTTGATTTTGGAAAATAATATAAATTAAAAATTTAAGAGTTTAGAATACAGCTTTTGAGTGATTTTTAATATTTCACTAAAAATGTATTTTCTAAACTCTTTTATTTTTATTACACTATTTTTTAATTTTAAAAATTCTCATTGTATTCTCATAGGTGTTTTTTGCAATTTCTTCTATTGTTGTTTTTCTAAAGTCTGCAATTTTTTGTGCAGTATATTTTACATTTCTTGAATCGTTTCTTGTTCCTCTTACAGGTTCTGGGGCAAGATATGGACTATCTGTTTCTATAAGCATTCTGTCAATTGGAACTAAATTTGCTATTTCTTCGGCATTTTTAGAGTTTTTGAATGTTATTGGTCCAGCGATTGAAATGTAGAAGCCAAGTTTTAGTGCTTCTTTGATTAATTCTCTGTTAAAAGGACAGCAATGGAATACTCCTTTATTTTTTACTGGATATGTTTTTAATATTTCTAATGTGTCTGATACTGCGTCTCTGGTATGAATTACTATTGGCAAGTCATATTTGTTGGCTAGTTCTATTTGCTTAATAAAAGCCTGTTTCTGCCATTCTACATTTGTATCGTAATGATAATCCAGCCCAATTTCTCCAACTGCAATTACTTTTTTCTCAGATAAAATCTTGTCTATATTTTCAACATCGTCACTCCAATTTTCAGTTAAATCATTTGGCGAAATTCCTGCAGTAGCATATATGAATGGATATTTTTCTGCTATTTCGATTGCCTTTTTTGTGCTTGCTAAACTATATCCAGCACAAACAAATGAGGTTACTCCAAATTCATAAGTGTCTTTTATTATTTTTTCTCTATCTTCATCGAATTTTTCATCATTATAATGTGCATGTGAATCGAATAATTCCATCTTTTCTTTTTAGCATGATTATTTAAATTTTTAATAATCACACTTTCCTCCTTATACTAAAATTTTGTGTTTTATTTTTTCAAATAGCCTAATTCAAGCTTCAGTAGTTTCTCCATATTTTCAATTTATGCCCAATAGAAAAATTCCTATTGGGCATAAATTATATTAATATACTCGCACTTGCAACAGCAGTATCTTTTATATGAGATATGCTAATGTCGATGCTCTGTATTTTATTTAATTCTTTTTCTACCTTTTTTGTAATTGATACAAATTCTACTTTTGGTCTTCCAGATGTTTCATTTGTGGTTTCTATGTTTTTCCATGCTATGGAATATTTATCTGTTAAAAGTCCTGAAACTGCCTTAAATACGGCTTCTTTTACTGCGAATCTTGCTGCATAATGTTGATATTTATTCCTGTTTTTTGACTCACAGTATTTTATTTCATTCTCGGTAAATACTCTATTTAGAAAAGCATCGCCTAATTCGTCTATAGAATTTTTAATTCTTTCTACCTCAATTATATCAATTCCGGTTTTTATCTGCATAACGTTTTTCCTTTTTCTATAACATTTTTATTACTATGATTATATTCAAAATTACTAATAGTACTAATATTGCAACTATTGCCCTATTTGTTTTTTCTGTTTTCTCAATATTCGTATTTTTATATAAAATGTCATATTTTTCTTTTATCTGAGCATATAGAGTGTTCAAGTCTAGAGTTTGTTTCCATTCTGCGTCTAGCATGCTTCCATTTTGCTCGTTAGTAACTTCTTCTATCCATATTTTTTGTGTGAAGTTGATAAAGTCTTGTTTTAATTTTTTGAATTTACCTGTTTGTTTGAATTCGTAATTTATTTGTTTTAAGTGAATTTTTTTATACAATTCAAATATGTAATTATACAAGTATTTTCTCTCAAAGTCGTGTGGGATTTTGGTATAGTTTTCTGCTTCTTGGTCAGATGTTAATAGTACTGTAGCAATATTGCTTATTCCATACATTTCGTTTTTTGATTTTTCTATAACTGTCATTTTTTCTTCTAAAGATTTATCTCCTAATGTGATAACAGCATCTTCCTTTTCTACATTTGCAAATCTATAGAATTCTTTTTCCAATAAGCCTGTTTTTAGATTTTCGTTCCATGCTTCTTGTCCAATGCATGCATAAGAATAAGTTATGAATTTTTCTGTATCGATATTTAATTCTTTTGCACCTTTGTTATTTCCTGTAATGTCTTTTATTAAGGTATTCAACTCTTTAATACTGCTAAACATATCTGTTTGTATGTTTATATTTTCATAGTCTTTAAAATTATAATTACTTGATTTTATACTTCTAAATTTGTAGTTGAAATTGCATACATTTGCAAGTGTATTTTCGCCCTCTAATGTTGTTTTTAGAACTAAAAAGCAAACTCCGGTGTTGAAGCATACAACTTCTATACTTCTAATGTTAAAATATATTCCATCTTCGCTTTTGCCAGCTTTACCTTGTATGTCTTTTTTTAGATTATAGCTGAATATAGTACATAGATTCTTTGCAATTAGATTTGCTTGCATTTTCTTGTCGATTTGTTCCAATTTTTTCATTCTGTACATATCGTAGTCGATAGTCCAGAACATGGCACTTCTTATTTTAGGTAAGAAATACTCGTATAAATCCATGTCTTTTTCTTTTTCAAATACCTTCATTGTATAATTTTTATCCATAAGAAGTTTGTATAGGTATTTTTCATAGTTCTTTTCATTTACTATATATGGATATATAAAATATGTATATTGGTATTTGGTCTTTAGTTCCATTACTTTTCTCCTTTATCTAGTTCTTATTTTGTTCCTCTTATTTAGTGTAGTAATTTGCATTTATGTCTTCTGCAAGATGCCATGTTCCGATGAAGTCTATTATTGAATTGTTCTCCATTGATAAGCTTGGCTCTACAACTGTTTCTCCTTTTGAATTGATGGTTCCCCATTTTCCATTTTGTTTTACAGCAACATAACCACAGTCGTTTTGCTCTGTAGCGTCATCATAAATGTAATTTATAACTACAACATTGTTTTTGTTGACATAGCCATATTTTCCATCTTTCTTCGATAAGAATAGAGTATTTTGTGTTAGTAAGTCCGTGTTTTTCTTTGTTTCAAATTTGAAATTGTAATATTTGTACTCATCATTTACTCTAACTTTCATATATCCTTTATCTGTATTTATTTCAGATACAATTCCTGATAGTTTCAAGTTGAAGTTTCTATCAAATAAATCTGTTTCTATTTTGTCTGTGTCGCCTTCGATTATGTCTGCTGTTTTTAAATATGTTAGATTCTTATATTTGAATTCAATTTTTGTTTCATTCTTTGAATCAACTACTCCATAAAGTCCGTCTTTTTTTGCTATGTAATAATCATTGTATATGTTTTTTAAGTCTTCATAAGTAGGAGCAATTTTTTCAACTCCTGTATATGAAATAACTCCATATTTATTGTCCTTTATTACTATTATGTTTTCGTTGTCTATTCCTGCTACATCGTCATACTCAAAATTTTCTTTAGTATTGTTTTGAGTATCTACTATTTGCCATTTTCCGTCTGCTTTTGCAATGTATTTTGAATTTGCATAAACAGGTTTTATATCATCATATTCGATTGGAAGAGCAATCTTTTTATTTGCTCCAATAACTCCAATTTTTCCTTCTGAATTTTTTACAATGTATCCATCTTCATAATTTTTAGTAAGTGCTGATATTTGCTCATATTCATTGTTTATTATGATTGATCCTGTTGAACTTACTAGTCCATATTTTCCGTCTTTTTTTGTAACAAGGCTGTTTTCAACTCCTATTACTGGTGTTATTTCGTCGTATTCTGCTGGAAGTAATATTTTTCCCGAGAAATCTATTAGTCCATATCTTCCTGATTTTTTAACTTTTAAGCAAGTTTTTTCATACCATAAATTGTTTTGACTGTCGTAATTTTGAATTGCTTCCACACCTTCTGAATAATCTGTGAATAACTGTTCATTTTTTTCATTTACAGCCTTAGTTTTATATGTTCCATTTGCATAGTCTGCGTCATAAGTTACAATAAATACTGCCTTTTCTTTGTTAGGAACTATAACCATTTCATCATAACTTGGAGTAATTACTTCTTCTCCATTTGAATTTATTACTCCCCATTTATTATTGGTAAAAGCAGAGAAATATGTTTTTGCAACTGTTTTCTCTTGTAATTTGCTTGATGGTTTTAATAGTTTTGATATTATTACCGCAAACATTATTATTACCAATAGTGCTATTATTACTGCAATTACTTTTTTTATATTTAGCTTATGTTCTGCTCCATTGTATCTTTTACCTTTTCCCATTATATACCTCTCAAATTATACTTTTTTACGCTTATACTATATCACAAATTACTTATTAATTACAATAGTTTACAAGATTTTCACATAATCAATTTTTTATTTGCAACTTTTATTTGTTTTTACAGAATTTTATATTGATTATTTTTCTATTTTGTTTTATCTTTTTTTGCTTGTACTTTGCAAACTATAACTGTCATATCGTCTTTTTCTTTTCCATAACTGTTGTCAATGGCTTCTTGTAATATTAAATCTGCTATTCTTTGGCTGTCTTCTGTTTCTATGTCTTCAAGCATTTCTTCAATCCATAATTCTTTGTTTTGATATTGAGTAACAGAATCTAATATTCCATCACTGCACATTAATATAACATCTCCGTCTTGAAGGTCGTAATTGTATTCAACTAGATCTATGTTATTTAAAATTCCTGTTGGAAGTGCAACAGCTTTTAATACCTCTATTTTGTCATTTCTTTTTACAAAAGTTGGACAAGCTCCATTTTTTATAAATTTCATGTTACCACAATACAAATCAAAAATATTTGCATCCAATGTTGCATACATGTCATCGTCAGTATTTGCAGATACTGTTGTGTTTATTAGTTTCATTGCAGTATCGTTGTTAAATCCTGATTTTAAAAGTCTTTCCAACATTTTTATAGCGATTTTGCTACTCTTTCTTGCTTCAGGTCCAGAGCCCATTCCATCACTAATTGCAACAAGATATTTTCCATCTTCCAATCTTGTTTGTATTGTTGTATCTCCTGAAATTATTGAGTTTTCCTTTTTTGTTTTGCTTATTCCAACTTGAAGCAAATATTTATCTTCAGATGTAAAGTAATAACAGCAAGTATCATCATTTTCTCTTAGTCCACATTTTTGCTTTTGAAGTACTAATTTTTCTTGCAATACCTTTTCTATGATTCTCTGAGTTTGCTTTACATTACAGTCCTTTGCATCTACAGTATCACAAATGCCAGTATAAATATTAATCATGAATCTTCCAGCTTCATCTTGCTTTATGCTTATGTCCTTTAAAATTACATCTTTTTCTTCTAGGAATTTTTTTATTTGCTCTTTTTCACCTGCAAATTTATCATCTTCATCTTTTGTAATTTGATTTGCTAAATCTTTTATTGCTTCTGATACGCCAGAAAGTTGTGCACTCATTGTTTTTTTATTTTCATTTAGTTTCTTCTTCCAAACAAAGTTCAATTTACTAATTCTATATGATGAATTTATTGCTCTTAGTGCTTCATCTACATCATTTCTTGCATTTGTTTCATCATCGTCTTTGCTAAATCCTACTATATAATTATTGTGATTTGCAAATATTTCAATTAGGTCTTTTCTAACCACAACTTCGTTTTTAACAAGAATTGCAAATATTTCATCTAATATATTCTCTTTATTGTTGTATAAATCATCATATAATAGATTTTCTTCTTTATCTTCCAAAACATTTTTTAATTCTTCTTCAAAGATTTCTCTGTTTTCCTGTTCTTGTTTTTCAAGCTCTTCATCAGTTACGATTGTTGCAGCTGCATTTTCATATTCTTTTGCCATTTGAGAAATCGTCTCTGACATTGTGCTTAATTTATCTACTGTTTCTTTGTTCTCTTCCAAAGTTCTGGTAGTTGTTTCAGGAAGTAGCATTGGTTCTGATAGTATTTCGCTTATTTTTATTCTTTGAGTTTTTGGCATAGCAAGTAATCCCAAAGCAGCGATTAAAATTTCTTGGAATTTTATTACTTCGATGTTTCCGCCATTTGCTACATAAGAAAGTAATATGTTTCCTATTATAAAGCCTACTATTACGCCAACTTTACCCAGTCTATTTAGTATGCCCGCCATTAATCCAGAGATTGCATAAGCAGCAAGCATAACTGGTGTTTGTCCATTTAATATTCCCTGAACAGTTCCTATTGTGATTCCGGCAGTTCCTCCAACAAGCATTCCATTTTTCCAGCCCATTACTAGAATTATTAGAATACTAATTATATTTCTAATAGAAAATCCAAATACACTAAGTTGTCCTAAGCTGTTAGATGCAATAGCAAGAAGCAAACTTGCTCCCATTACTTCTTCTATTGAAAACACGCTCTTTATTCCATAATCTTTTATAACACCAAGTGAATTAACAAATATTTTATATAGTATAAATGTTGTTATAGAAAGAACAAAGCTAAACAACAAATCGTATAATAGGAAGCCTTTGAAAAGCATTTTTACGGCTTGTACCACAAATACTGCAACCGCCATCTGTGTTCCAACTTTAAGTTTTTCATTCTTATCTTCTTGTTCAATCGGTCTTTTTATTAATATAAATGCAACAAATATTAGCATTGTTAATATGTAAAATAAAGCTGTATTTGCCCCGAACTTAATTGCTGTTCCTATTAATGCAACTATGACTGCAACTGCGGAAGGAATTCCTGCTCCGAAGCATGCTGCAACAGCTGAAAATCCGAATGGTGCAACCGCACTAAACAAACTACTATCGGTTCCTCCAACCATTGATAGCATAAATGTTAATAAATAAATTACACAATTTCTTATAGAAAAATTGCTTTTTAATATTCCTTTAACTCTCTTTTTCTTTTCCTCCTGCGTATCTTGAATAAATACATCATCCTGATTTAAATTTTCCTCATTTTCAAAATTTCTGTAATTCTCATCTTTCGTGTATCTTGATATATTTTGAAACATACTTACCACCTCT